>Ga0164315_10001935_pt1 | contig 15749 bp, 13 predicted proteins | sample GuaBasSedimGuay6_FD_113737 | JGI IMG/M metagenome (GOLD analysis project Ga0164315, IMG submission 113737) | Subseafloor sediment microbial communities from Guaymas Basin, Gulf of California, Mexico - Guay6, Core 4569-2, 0-3 cm | ecosystem: Environmental > Aquatic > Marine > Hydrothermal vents...
CCCTTCAAGGCCTTTCAGCTTTTTCTCAATGGGTATGGTAATCGAGTTTTCGATGTCCTCGGGCGCGACACCGGCATAGTTCGTCATGATGAAGACATAGGGAATGGTGATGTCTGGAGCGGATTCACGCGGAAGGGTGGTATAGGAAACCACCCCGAAAATAATGATCATCAGGGCCAGGACCATGACACTGGTTCTTTTTTTTACGGCCAGGTCGGAAACGATCATAGGGCCAGAATCTCCTGGGGACTGCCGACATTTTGCACCACATCAACCTTCTGCCCCTCTTCAAGAAGCCGGTGCCCGACAATCACCAACCTGTCGCCAGCCGTAAGACCGGAGACAACCTGAATCTGCCAGTCCACAAGCATGCCCACTTCGACCTGCCGTTTTTCCGCCTTGCCCTTGTTTTCCACAAAAACAAAGCGTTGATCCCCCTGGTTGATAACGGCGTAAAGCGGGATGACCAGCGCATCCTCATATACTCCCTTGACCAGTTCGACCCTGGCGAACATCCCCGGCAGAATCTGCCCGTCAGGGTTGGGAACCACCAGTTCGAGGTCGAAAAGGCGCGCCAGGTTTCTGGGCTGTCTTGAAAGAAAAACTTTTTTCCCTTTCACCCGCCGTTTTCCCAGCGCTTCTATTACCACTTCCGACGATTCAAGGTTAAAGAAAGAGGCCACATCGCTTTCCGGGATGCCGACCTTTACCTTCACATCTGAAACCTGCAGGATCTGGGCTATCTCCGCACCGGTTTGTATGAGGTCCCCCTGTTTTGCCGCTATGTTGTTGATCCACCCGCTGATGGGTGCGGTGATGCGCGTCCTCTCCAGGGCCAGGTTGGCTTCATCCAGTTGGACGGCCACATCCTTATATCTGGCGCTGGCTTCGTCCATGCGGTTGGCTGCCGTGATTCCCTTTTTGTCCAGGGAAACAATGCGATCATACTCCAGCTTGGCTAGGTCATAGGCCGCCTCGATACGGGAAAGCCGCAATCGATAGTCCCGGTCATCCAATTCCACCAGGATCTGGCCTTTTTTCACGGTCTGCCCTTCCTTCACCGGAATATTCACTACCTGGCCGCCGACTTCGGCCTTGACCCGGAGATCCTCGTATGGGTCCACGTATCCCGGCAGGTTGATCTTGTCCTCCAGACGAACGGGTTCGAGCGTGAGGGTGATGACGCTGACCGGCACGGTCTCAATTTTGATCGCTGACTGTTTGGCCTTTTCAAGACGGGTCTTCTCATGTTGAATGCGTTCGCCCAGGAAAAAGAGAAAGGCCACGATCCCGGCAACCAGCAGCCACGGGAAAATACTCCACACAATATGCAGCAGTTTTGTTTTCAAACCGGAAGGTTTCATGGTCAATGTCTGTTCTTACTTTTTAAAGGATATAATAAGGTTCGGTTCAATTATTCAGACACCAAAAAAGAAATATGTAATCCTAATATTTAGCTCTTGTCAAGATATCGTAAATAGGATGGTCTGCAACAATCGGTTCTGCTTCCATATATGGGAACTGTTCAACACTGCAACCTGTTGGCAGATTTAGCTTGCACGGGCGTTCATTTCAAACTATGTATATGGTTTTATGTAATTGGCATGAAAGGTGAGACAGAATGAATGCGTATGCATTAAAGAAACTGCAGGAGCTGGCCATCGACATTGATGCCGTCGCCGGGCTGATTGCAGATACTCAGAAGCAAAACGGAGAGATTCCCTGGAGCCCCGGTGACAAGACCGATCCGTGGGACCATGTCGAGGCAGCCATGGGCCTCTGCGTCGGCGGCCATCTGGACAGGGCCAGAAAAGCCTATCGCTGGCTGGCTGACACGCAGCTTGAGGACGGAAGCTGGTACTCGGCCTACTGGGACGGGACGCCCGATGACAAGACCCGGGAATCCAATATGTCCAGCTATCTGGCCGTGGGCCTGTTTCACTATTACCTGACAACCGGCGACAAAGCCTTTCTGCAGGAAATGTGGTCAACCATGCAGAAGGGTATCAACTTTGCCCTTAACCTTCAGACAGCAAACGGTGAAGTATACTGGGCCATCAGCCCCGATGGCCGCATTGACCAAATGGCCCTTTTGACCGGATCGAGCTCCATTTACATGAGTTTGAAATGTGCCATTGCCATCGCCAAAATTCTGGGGCATGCCCTACCTTCCTGGCAAACCGCCCTTGAAAAACTCGGTCACGCCATTTTGCACAAACCACACCTTTTCAACATGACCAAATCCCGCTTTTCCATGGACTGGTTTTACCCGGTTATGGCCGGTGTTTTTCAGGGGGAGGAGGCCCAGAAGCGCATCGACCAGCAGTGGAAAAAGTTCATCATCACCGGCCAGGGGGTGCGTTGCGTGTCTGACGAACCCTGGGTTACCCTGGCGGAAACATCCGAACTGACCCTGGCGCTGGCCGCCATGGGCAACCGCGAATTGTCCGAAATTATCTTCAATTGGATTATCGGTCGCAAATTCGAGGACGGTTCCTACTGGTGCGGCTATACCTATCCTGACACCATTGTGTGGCCGGAGGAAAAAATCACCTGGACCAATGCCGTTATTCTTATGGCCGCGGATGCTATTTATGGACTGACACCGGCAAGCCAGATTTTCAGCCATCGCCTCTGGGCCACCAATCACTGAACCTTCAAGCACCTGAATCCTGCATGAGAATTGATAATGCTTCAGCAAACCCTAAGCTATTGTGGATTCGGTGGCAGAAACAACTAATTTCAAAACAACCTAAAGGGTTAAGAGGTAACCCGCTTTGCGCAAAGATCACCGACCTTATTTTTTAAAGCAGCTCTACCTCCGTCTGCAAAAGCGTTACGGTGCCCATTTTATCAGCCCCCAGCTCCAGTCCCTCGGCCAAGGTACGACCTTCATGAAGCCCTGGCACGTACAGATATTCGGCGGCCCCATCCACATCGGCGACTATGCTACCATCATCGCCTCGTCAGACAAGAAGGTCCGGATATCAGTATGGCCGCAGAGTCAGGGAAAAGGCGTTGTACATATCGGGAACTATTGCATGCTATGCCCTGGTGTCCGCATCAGCGCTGCCGACGAAATCCGCATCGGCCACAGCTGCATGTTCGCCAACAACGCCTACATTACCGATTCTGACTGGCACGACCTTTACAATCGTGTCATCACCGGCAGAACAGCGCCGGTTCACATTGCCGACAATGTCTGGATAGGGGACGGCACCATCGTCTGCAAGGGTGTTACCATTGGGGAAAACAGCATCGTCGGTGCTGGCGCGGTGGTAACCGGGGACATCCCGGCCAATACGGTTGCCGCCGGCAACCCGGCAAAGGTCGTTAAACAGCTCGACCCCGGCAGACCCGTTACCACCCGGGCCCACTGGTTCGACCAACCTGACAGACTTTTCAGTGCTTTCGACGCCTACGACAAGGAAATGCTGAAAAACAACCGCATTGTGGACTGGGTGAGATCTCTTTTCTTCCCTTCAAAAATTGACTAAGACTTTCTGAAGAACGAATCCATGATACCCATATAATGCTCGCCACGCCACGCGGCATCCGGATTGGTGTCAACCGACGTCAGAATATCCTTGTTCACAAAGGGAAGGAAGTCCGAAATGCCCGGCAAAACCGCACGCACCACGGGAAATTTCAGCACCGGGTGGGTGAGATCCAAAACGATGCAATCGGTTTCAAGTTCACAGCATATTTTCTTCATCCCTTCTATTTCCGAAAAAATATCGCTGCTACTGAAATCCCGGTAAGCGACGACCTCGCCTTTTTCCAGGAAAGAAACATCTTTCTGAGAAACACAGCACTTGAACAACAGGTAGAGGTTTTCGACACGGGATCGGGGTATGACCGGACGGTCCAGGCCAGGAGTGGGCGCCTTCAGTGTCTGGCGGCCCTGCACAACCTCTGTCAGGCACCGGCTGAGCGCTTCATCCATTTTGAAGGAAACCCCCGGGACCAGAATTTTATGCTCCAGTCTCCCCGGACGAAGGTTGTGATTGATGAAAAGTACGCCGATACTCGGGAAAAGACCACCCAGGGAGAAATCCTTTAACACGATCTCCACGTTCTCATTTTCATAAAAAGCCATCATGGCTTTCAAGCGGTTGTTTTTCAGGGTGCTTTTATCGACGGTGGGAACAACCTTCTCGGGCTTGATAATTTGAATCTGAGTATACCGTTCAAACACTTCACAAGAAGCCTGGATCAATGCTTCTTCCAGTGTATTGCCAGCAGCCATGCCGTTGGAGGCATTGATATAGGCAATGAAATTGATGGGAACTTTGACAATTTTGTCCTGCGTCACGGAATAGCCGTCCACCCAATGGCTGGCCATCCGGCTGCTCTTAATTTTCTCGATATGTGCCGGCATCAGGTGAGACTGGCGGCTAAGCAGCGCCTCGATGGTCAGGTGATCTTCCTTCAGGTTGTCCTGGTGGCTGTTGACATAACCACTTAACCACTCATAACTTAAAAAACGGTTGACCTGGCGGCTGTAAAGGGCGGGCATGTTAAAACGGACCTGCTCTTCAAAGTCCTGGAAGAACAGTCCTCCGCTGAAGCGTTCGGCCAGCTCAGCATGGGCGCTGGCTTTTGCAAGCGCCGGTGTCATCCCTTTTCCCTGGCACTGCAGATTAATGGCGTCGATACAGATATGGGACCAGTGAATCCCCTCGGCCACCTGAAAGGGTGTATAACGGATATCATGCCCCAACCTGCCGAAACCCTTAGTGATGTTGCCTATGGTGTTCTCCGGCGTGTCTGTTTTTCCGAATTCGTTGCGGTCTCGATTTTTAAAACGCATGCAATCTTTTCCTTTTTGAACGGCAGCGAATGACTGCCTGTTTTAATGCATCATTTTTTTCGGTCCATAAACCCGAAAACGACGAAAATCCCCCCCCCGGCGAGGGCAAACAGCGCACTCACCAGAAAACTGAACTGGGCACCGGCACGTTCGTACATAAATCCACTGATAAAAAAGCCTGCCATCAAACCTAACCCATAGGTCACGGCATTGTTGATGGATTGTCCCAGGGTTTTGGCACCATCAGGAGACAGCCGATCCATGTAGAGAATACTGGCCATGTGGAACATGGCGTAGGTTCCGGCGTGCAGGACCTGAAGCATCAGAATGGCATACCAGGAACGCAGCGTTCCCAAAAGCACCCACCGGAAAATCGCGATGATGAATGCGGCGACCAATGCCTTTTCGAGCGACAAATACTTAAAGATTCGCTTGGAATTGACCATCACCACAATTTCAGCAATGATCGCCAGCGCCCAGGCAATACCGATGAAACTGCTGCTAAAGCCCTGGCGCTCAAGGTATATGGAAAAGAAGCCATAGTAGGCGCCATGTCCGACAAGCATCAAAAATGCGCAAAAAAGAAACACCAGCACCCGCTGATTCATAAAAGCCTTAATGCTTTTCCAAAATAGTGTTTTCGATGTGCCGGCTGCAGCGGGCATCTTCAACCCGGCCAGGCTCAGTAGCACACTTCCCGTAAGAATGAACACCAGAATGGCCTTTATGGGCAGCCAACCGAGGATCCACCCCACCATCGTAACCACCACAATAAAGGCAATTGAGCCCCAGACCCGGATCCTGCCATAGCCGCTTTTTCCGCTCCCCAGAAGATCCATGGAAAAGGCTTCCAGAAAGGCGATAATGGGCGCATAAAAAACCCCGTAGCAGGCGGTAACCAGAAACACCGCCCAGAAACTTTCGGCAAAAAAGTAGAAGCCCCAGATGAAGGTACTAATGATATTGCACAATACATACAATCGTTTACGTACAAGAAACCGGTCAGCGATCACCCCCCAGGCCAACGAAAAAACCACCAGGACCACTGACCGCAGGGATGACAGAGCACCTATCTGGACACCGCTGAACCCCAGATGATAACAGTAAAGGTTGAAATAAGGCAGAAACACCCCGAGTGTGCCGAAGTAAATCGCATACTGGATGGAGATGATCTTCCGGGCCCTGATGTGGAGATTGTCGTGCATGTCTTGAATATTAAAGGAATTGCTTGAAAATCGCAATTTCTATCTTACCTTTACAAAAGCAGGCCTTAATGATAATTTTGTCAAAAACCAGCCATTGACAATCACGCGAATGCACAATCAACCAATAGTTGCCTGCTTTGCCATTCAAGGCCGAGCACAACGATTTATCCAGGAGCACAGAAATGGACTATATCAAGATACGGTTCAGCAATGAATTCGAGAAGGTGCAATCCAAAGTCGAAAGCTCCATTGAAGATATTTTCCGTTCCATCAACCCCCTGTTTTCACTGGATGAACGAACGTGGAAACCGCCCATGGACATCTATGAAACCACGGATAACATTATCATTCGTGCGGAAGTTGCCGGGGTGGACAAAGACATGTTGGAAGTCGAAATCAGCAGCCGGGCCGTAAAAATATTCGGTACCCGGCGGGAGCTGCCGCGTAGTGCCGGCGCCACCTACCGGTTGGCAGAAATCCAATACGGCAACTTTGAACGCATTCTCTATCTTCCGGCACTTATTGATACTGAAAACGTATCGACATCTTATGCCAATGGGTTTCTTGAAGTCCGGCTTGCCAAACAGAAAACAGAAAAAGCCTATAAAATACCCGTATCGAGTAAAAAGAACGACTAAAACAACAGCTTGTTACTAATGGAATAGTGGAGGACAACATGGATGATCAGAATACCGGTCTGGACTTCGATCCCGGCAAACTGCCTGAAGTGCTGCCCATATTGCCCCTGTATGATACCGTCCTTTTCCCTAAAATGGTTCTGCCGCTTGTGGTCATGCAGCAGGAATCAGTGCAGTTAATCGACGATGCCATGTCCAATGACCGCATCATCGGACTGCTGGTTTCAAAAAACCCGTCAAGTGAAAAGCAGTCTTCCCATGAAGAACTGTACCGGATTGGAACCAGCGCCCTTATTCTGAAAATGGCCAAAACAGACGACAACAAATCCCAAATCCTGGTTCAAGGTCTGTCCCGGTTCAAGGTGGCGGAGTTTGTCGGAGATAAACCCTACCTCATGGGCAATACAGACTACATCGAGGAAAAGGAGAAGAAGAATACGGAAACGGAAGCCTTGATGTCCAACATCATCCACCTCTTTTCCCGGGTTGTCGAGCTTTCACCTGTTCTGCCCCCTGAAATCAGTGCCATGGCCAAGTCGATCCAGGATCCGGGCACCCTGGCCAATATGGTTGCCTCGAGCATCAGCGCCACCGCGGAGGAGAAACAGAAGGTCCTCGAAGTCGACAGCGTCAAAAAGCGCCTCAAAGAAGTCATGCGGCTGGTCAACCACCAGCTTGAAGTGCTGGAGTTGGGCAACAAAATTCAATCCCAGGTCAAAGGCGACATGGACAAAAGCCAGCGCGAATACTACCTGCGGCAGCAGCTGAAGGCCATCCAGGAAGAACTGGGCGAAAAAGATGACACAGCCGTTGAAATTGAAGAGTACCGGACTAAAATCCAGGAAAACAATCTGCCGGAGGAAGCGGTCAAAGAGGCTGAAAGAGAGCTGAAGAGGTTGTCAAAAATGCATCCCAGTTCTGCCGAATACACCGTGGCCTCAACCTATCTGGATTGGATGACCTCCCTGCCATGGGAAACGAGTACCAAGGACAACCTCGACATCAAAAAAGCCCGCAAATTGCTGGATGAAGATCATTTTGGTCTTGAAAAAGCCAAAAAAAGAATTATCGAATACCTGGCGGTCCGAAAACTGAAACCGGACTCCAAAGGGCCGATCCTTTGTTTTGCGGGCCCTCCCGGAACAGGCAAAACATCACTGGGGAACTCCATTGCCCGAGCCTTGGGACGCGAATTTATCCGCCTTTCCCTGGGCGGCGTCAGGGATGAAGCCGAAATCAGGGGCCACCGGCGCACGTACGTTGGAGCGCTTCCCGGCCGGATTATCCAGGGCATCCGGCGGGCCGGGTCCAATAATCCCGTTTTTATACTTGACGAAATCGACAAGGTCGGTAGTGATTTCCGGGGAGACCCCTCTTCAGCCCTTTTGGAAGTTCTCGACCCGGAACAGAATTTTTCTTTTTCCGACCATTACCTGGACGTTCCGTTCGACCTTTCCAAGGTCATGTTCATCACCACTGCCAATGTTCTTGACACCATTCCGCCCGCACTGCGGGACAGGATGGAGGTTATCCAGCTTTTGGGTTACACGGCCGATGAAAAAATAAAAATCGCCAACCGCTACCTTATCCCCCGCCAGCGTAAGGCCCATGGCCTGAAAGCGGACCAGATACGGTTCAGCAACGGGGCCGTAAAGTACATCATCACCGGCTATACCCGGGAAGCCGGGTTGCGTAACCTGGAACGTGAAATCGCCGCGGTCTGCCGGGGTGTGGCCAGCAGCATTGCGGAAGAAAAAACAACCGCCCAGAACATTAACGTGGTCAATCTTTCCAAATACCTGGGCCCGGTTAAAATCATAGCGGAAACCAAAACACGTATCTCGACACCCGGCATCGCCAGGGGCCTGGCCTGGACACCCACCGGCGGTGAACTCCTGTTTATCGAGGCCACGGCTATGAAAGGCCAAAAAGGCCTGACTCTCACCGGGCAGCTTGGGGATGTCATGAAAGAGTCCGCCACGACGGCGCTGAGCTATATCCGCACCAATGCGAAGGCCATGGGGATCGAAGAAGATTTTTTTGATAAGCATGACATCCATATTCACGTGCCGGCCGGAGCGATTCCAAAAGATGGCCCGTCTGCCGGGGTTACCATGCTGACCGCCTTGACGTCCCTATTGACCAACACCACCATCAAAAAGGACCTGGCCATGACCGGGGAAATTACCTTGCGAGGCCAGGTACTGCCCATAGGTGGGATCAAGGGAAAAGCCCTCGCCGCCCACAGGGCCGGCATTAAAACCATTATTCTGCCGAAATTGAACGAAAAGGACCTTGAAGAGCTGCCCAAAAAAGTTCTCAAGGATATCAAGTTTCATGCTGTGGATAAAATGGAAGATGTGCTGAAAATTGCACTCGAAAACTAAAAAGGGCTGCGCTCTTTTTATAACAATGTTCATGTGCGGAGTCTTGTGTTGAGAAGTAACACCAACAATTGGATGGTGCCTGTAATCCTGATGTGCCTGCTGTTGTTTGCGATCAGCAGCTGCAGTCAGCGCAGTCCGCAACCGGCGGCAAAGCCCGGTCAGCCCAAACCGTACCGCGTGGGCAAAATATGGTACTACCCGGTTTCGGATGCTTCCAACTTCAGGCAAAAGGGGAAGGCCTCCTGGTACGGCAAAAAATTCCACGGCAAAAAAACATCCTCCGGTGAAATCTATAACATGCACGCCATGTCCGCGGCCCATAAAACCCTGCCCCTGGGAACCTACGTCCGAGTTCACAACCTGGCTAACGGTAAATCCATTGAAGTCAGAATCAATGACCGCGGCCCATTTGTGCACGGCCGGATCATAGACCTCTCCTATGCTGCCGCCACAAATCTGGACATTGTCGGACCGGGTACCGCACCAGTGGAAATCGTGGCCCTGGGAAAGGCCGGGGCATCAGACAGTGCATCAGGCTATGTACCTGTGGATTATTATTCGGGAAATTTCACCTTCCAGGTTGGCGCCTTCAGCCAAAAAGAAAATGCCGTCCGCCTGAAACAAAAGCTCGAAGAAAAATATATGAACGTCCACATCATACCCTATGACGACGGCAAAAGAGTCATGTACCGGGTGCGTGTGGGCAAAGCCTCATCTTTAGAACAGGCTGAGGAGTATGAAAATATTCTGATACAACAGGGGTTTAATGGTGCCTTCATCGTCGCCGAATAGATCGCCTGGGCCTGTTGTTTTTCTTGACAGAGACGGGGTTATCAACCGCGATTCACCGGCATACGTCAAATCCCTGGCTGAATTCGAATTTCTGCCCCGCAGCCTATCCGCTATTCACAAGCTGGCAACAAACGGCATTAAAACCATTGTCATCACCAATCAGTCCGCTCTGCATCGTGGCTTGATATCCCAAAAGACCCTCGACACGATGCATGCCGCCATGACGACCGAAGTCCGTGCCCAAGGCGGTCGCATCCATGATATTTTTTACTGCCCGCACACCCCGCAGGAAAAATGCAGCTGCCGCAAGCCCGCACCTGGTATGATTCATAACGCCAGGATCAAGCACGGTATCGATCTTTCCTTGGCCGGCATGGTGGGCGACAGCGCCAAAGATATCGCCTGTGCCCGCAACGCCGGGGTCAGGCATGCCGTCCTGGTTAAAACCGGCAACTTTGCCAAGGCGCAGCAGGAACTGGACGACCTTAACCTCACGCCCGATCGGGTGACTCAAGACCTGTACCTGGCCGTGGAGTGGCTGATTGAACAGTTCCAAACCGTACACAGGAAATACTGAATGGCAGATCAACCCACTACGCTGGAAGGCCATCTGGTCCACATCACCTTTTACAACCCAACCAACCATTTCACCATTGCCCGGTTCAGGGAAAACACGTCCGGGAGCACCATCAGCATCCTTGGCCACCTGCCGGACCCCAACCTGGGCCAAAACCTCAGAATCGACGGTGCCTGGCAACATCACGCCAAGTACGGCCCCCAATTCCGGATAGAGCGGTTTGACATTCTGCTGCCGGAAACGCCCGACGGCATCCGCAAATATCTTTTGTCGGCCCGCATTAAAGGTGTCGGCCCGAAAATGGCATCGCGGATCATCAAACAATTTCGTGATCAAACGCTGGAAATAATAGAACATACCCCGCACAAGCTGGCAGCCGTCAAAGGTGTCGGCCAGGGAAGGATTCAACAGATAACGGATTCATGGAAAGCCCACCACACCCTGCGCAACCTGCTGGCATTTTTGCGCCAAAATGGGGTGGATCTCTCCTACGGCGCCAGAATTTTCAGGGAATATGGCGCCGAGGCCATGGAAGTTCTTCGGAACAACCCTTTTCAAATTATCAACGACATCCCCGGCATTGGTTTTTTTATTGCCGACCAGATCGTTAAAAACTCCGGAGAGCCCATTGACGAACTGGAGCGGGCCAAGGCGTGCGTCCTTTTCCTTCTCAAGCAGGCCGGTGATGAAGGGCATGTGTTCCTTTTTCACGGCCGACTCCTCGAACGCTGTCTCAAACGGTTTGACATCCATGAAGATCTGCTGGAGGACGCTATTGCCGAGCTTGCCGCAGGGGATAAGATCGAGGCCATTCCCTGTGAAATGGACGGTGGTATTGAAACAGCTGTCTACCCGAAGGCGCTCTTCCTTGCCGAAGAAGCCAGCGCCAACAAACTGGCTGCAATGCTTTCCATACCTGACACCATACCGGTCATGAATCCTGAAAGCATCCACCGGGAGATTCTCAACAAACTGGCCTTACAGCTCTCTCCGGAACAGTTCGACGCGGTAAACGGCGTCCTATCCGAACGGGTAGCGGTTATTACGGGTGGGCCCGGCACCGGCAAGACCACGCTCATCCGTTCCATTGCGGCTGTTTTCGATGCCCTCGGGGAAAAAACACTGCTAGCGGCACCCACCGGGAGAGCAGCCAGGCGCATATCTGAAATCTCCGGCAAGCGAGCCGCCACCATTCATAAGCTGTTGCAATACAACCCCACAGAGATGGTCTTTGAAAAAAACAGGGACAACCCGCTCGATGCAGGCGTGGTTATAGTTGACGAGGCATCCATGGTCGATATCCATCTGATGCACAGCCTGCTCAATGCCCTGCCCATAACCGCAAAACTCATCCTGGTGGGCGATCCGGCACAACTGCCGTCCGTGGGACCGGGGAACGTGCTGGCCGACCTGATCTGTTCGGAAAAAATACCAACATTAACCCTCACAACCATCTTCCGGCAGTCCCGGCAAAGCCGTATCATTGTCAATGCCCATCAGGTATGCCAGGGCCAGCTGCCTGCCCTGGACGAACCAGCTACCCGCGAACAGCTGCCGGAATTCAGTTTCATTGAAGAGAACGATCCTGAGCGCGCATCCAGGCGCATCGTGGACCTGAGCTGTGACATTATCCCGAAAGCAACGGGTTTTGACAGCACCCGGGACATTCAGGTGATAACCCCCATGCACAAGGGCGTCGTGGGCACGCTCCACCTGAACAGCCTGCTGCAAAAGCGTCTGAACCCAGTCCCGAAATCACGGTCATCCTCTGGCCTCCGTTACAAACCTGGGGACAAGGTCATGCATCTTAAAAACAACTACCAGAAAGACGTTTTCAACGGCGACATCGGCATTGTTACCATGGTGGATCAAAACAAGGAGCTCCTGGAAGTGAATTTCGAGGGCCGGACAATTGGCTACGAGTTGTCAGAAATGGATGAACTGACCCTGGCTTATGCCATTTCGGTGCACAAGTCACAGGGGTCTGAATATCCCGCCGTGGTGGTACCGCTCATGACCCAGCACTTTCCGCTTTTGCAGCGCAACCTGCTTTATACCGCCATCACAAGAGGTAAACATCTGGTCGTACTGCTCGGCAATCGCAAGGCGGTCCACATCGCGCTGCAAAACGACAAGCCGCGTCTACGCGCCAGCAGGCTGGCCCAACGGATTGCCGACATGGAACGGTGATCAGGAGTCTGAATCGGTTGAGGCGGGCAGGGGGACCTTGAAAAACGGAATGCCTTCCTCCTTCAAGGTTTTTTCTTCCTCTTTGGTGCTGACCCCTCTGATATTTCTGGGTTCTTCAACACCATAGTGGATTTTGAGGGCTTCTTTTGTAAAATCACAGCCGACGTTGTCGAAATTCTTTTCCACGTATTCGGTCAATTCATGGCTGATTCTCTGAAGATCAGGATGTTTCTGGAGATTATCCGGCAGGGTTGGTGATCCCTTAATGGCAAACGTTGAGGGCAGCTTGGCAACAGATGTCGAATTGCAGACCGGGCAGGCGATCATATTTTTTTTCTTCTGGCGCTCATAGGCCTTCCCGTCTTCAAACCATCCTTCGAACGTGTGGCCATTGGCGCATTGAAGATCAAATGCTATCATCAATCAAATCTCACTTTGCCGATCCGTCTGATCCTTAGCCATAATTCAGGCCGGATAATGGGTTATCTTAAAAGACAAAATTACCATAATTGTCTGCAGATTAAAAGAAATTATTGACAGCGTCCGCTTTTTCAACACAAAATAAGGTCACAAGAAAGGAAATGATATGGACCTGCGTATCAAATACATCGGCCTTTTCCTTTTGGGCGTCATCCTGGTTGCATTCCCGGCCTCCGCTGAAACGAACTATGTCAGTGATGAAATGCACATCACATTCCGGTCCGGACCCGCGGCTGACCGAAAGATAGTCAAGCTGCTCTTGTCGGGGCAACCGGTGGAGGTGCTGCAGAAAGACGGGGAGTGGGCTCAGGTGCGGCTTCCCGACGGCAAGGAAGGCTGGGCTCTGCACCGTTACCTCACCGCCGAAGAACCTTGTGACATGGTGCTCGGGCGCCTCAGTTCCAAACATACCGCCCTGGCTGCCCGGGCGGATGTACTTGACAAGGAAAACGATTCACTGACGTCCCGCAACAAATCACTGGCAGCCGACCTGCATACCACCCAGGTGGACCTGGCGAAAACGCAGAAGGCGTTCAACGATCTCAAAAAAGAATCCAGCGCCTATCTGGAATTGAAAGCCGAACACCAGAAAGCGGCCGCCCGGTTGGCCGAACAGACCGAACGGGCGGACGACTTCGAAAATGAATTGGCCAGAGCTACAAACAATTACAAAATGTTCCTCACCGGTGCCGGCCTCCTGGTGTTGGGCCTCATCATAGGGTTGTTCTCCAGGCCCAAAAAGAAAAGATCTTCACTGGCATGAAAGAGGATTGGGACTTTCTCGTCATCGGCAGCGGTGTGGCCGGGCTTACCTTTGCCCTAAAAGTGGCAAAATTCGGATCTGTGGCCATCATTACCAAAGAAGGCGTGATGGACAGCAACACGAGTCTCGCCCAGGGCGGCATTGCCTCTGTTTTTGATGAACTCGACTCCTTCGACCTCCATATTCAGGACACCCTCGCCTCCGGAGACGGCCTGTGCAATCGTGGTGTGGTTGAAAAAGTAGTTAAAAACGGTCCAGACAGGATTCGGGATCTCATTCAGCTGGGTGTACACTTCAACCTGGAAGAAAATCAACAGCAGGCCAGCACCCCACCCCGGCTGGACCTGGGCCGGGAAGGCGGCCACTCAAAAAGCCGCATTGTACATGCCCAAGACATGACCGGGAAGGAATTGGAACGTGTTTTGGTGGAGCATGTGGGCCGGCGTGAAAACATCACGGTGTTTGAAAACCATATCGCCATCGACCTGATTACCCGGTCAACCCAAATGAAACGGGGGATGGTCACCACGGCCCACGACGATATCTGTTGCGGCGCATATGTCCTGGAAAAGCAAACCAACCACGTAAAAACCTTCTGTGCCCATACAACGCTTCTGGCTACCGGTGGAGCCGGCAAAGTTTATCTGTACACCAGTAATCCCGACATCGCCACCGGCGACGGCATTGCCATGGGATACCGGGCCGGGGCAACACTGGCCAACCTGGAATTCGTACAATTTCACCCCACCTGCCTATACCATGCGGATGCAAAAAACTTTCTGATTTCCGAGGCAGTTCGCGGTGACGGGGGCGTCCTTGTGGATCAAGCCGGAAATCCGTTCATGCACCGCTATGACCCCCAAAAAGACCTGGCTTGCAGAGATGTAGTCGCCCGCGCCATCGACACCGAGCTGAAAAAAAGCGGCGCGGATTCGGTGTTTCTCGACATCTCGCAAAGGGATTCCGCCTTTGTCAAACAACGCTTTCCCAATATTTACCGCCGGTGCCTGGAACTTGGAATCGACATGACCGCGGAACCGATTCCCGTCGTTCCCGCAGCCCACTACATGTGCGGGGGCATCGCCACGGATACCAAGGGGCGCACCGATATCAAACAATTTTACGCCATCGGTGAGACAGCGTGCACCGGGCTGCACGGCGCCAACCGGCTGGCCAGCAACTCTCTGATTGAAGCCCTCGTCTATGCCCACAGTGCCGCCGATCAAGCCATCAAAGATCTGAAAAGTATCGACCTGCTGCCTGTGCAGCCGCCGGAATGGGATGAAACGGGCACCACCGACAGTGATGAAGGCATCATGGTGTCCCACAACTGGGATGAAATCCGCCGCCTCATGTGGAACTATGTGGGTATTGTCCGCTCCAACAAACGTCTGGCGCGAGCCAGGCGGCGCATTGACATCATCCAGAAGGAAATTCAGGAATATTACTGGAACTTTAAAGTGGCCCCGGACCTGATTGAACTGCGCAACATTGCCACGGTTGCAGAACTCATCATCAAATGTGCATCCTGCCGCAATGAAAGCCGCGGGCTCCACTACAATATTGAATATCCACAAAAAAATGATCAGCGCTGGCAAAAGGACACTCTCACCCACCGATCCTACCTGGACTGATCTTTAGTACCCCAAGGTGGCAATTGACAACCCTGTATTCGGCATTATTTTATTTAATTAATTACCAAAACAGGCCGGATGCAACGAACCTAAAATATATGCTTCTGCCAAAAAGGCAGGAGGCTGATCTCCGTTCGTTTGAAACGGAAAACCGACAAGTGGCAGGTCAATGGAGAGTAAAAGAGATTACTACGAGGTGTTGGGTGTAGATCGTTCCTCATCTGACATTGAAATTAAAAAAACCTACCGTAAGCTGGCCTTAAAATACCA
>Ga0164315_10001936_pt1 | contig 15746 bp, 14 predicted proteins | sample GuaBasSedimGuay6_FD_113737 | JGI IMG/M metagenome (GOLD analysis project Ga0164315, IMG submission 113737) | Subseafloor sediment microbial communities from Guaymas Basin, Gulf of California, Mexico - Guay6, Core 4569-2, 0-3 cm | ecosystem: Environmental > Aquatic > Marine > Hydrothermal vents...
AGCAGGTGGACATAACCGGCCACGGCGTTGTTGCCGATGTTGCCGGTGGGCGCGCCGATGGCCAGATCGGCCTGGCCGTCCCCGTTGAAGTCGCCGGCCGAAGCCACCCAGCCGCCGTAATGATCACCAGCGGCCGCACCCGGCACCATGGGAGTGACGGGCAATTGTTCCACACCGGCCGCGCCTGTCGATCCGCCCCCGTTGGCCCAGCGATAGGCCCGGCCGCCGTCACTGGTGCCGTTGCCCTGGTCGTCCTGGGCGTTGGCGAAGGGAGCCCCCACTACCAGGTCCGGATCATCCGCTCCCGGTTCGTGCACCCAGTCCAGGCTGTAACCCAGACTGTCGTTGGCCGCTGCGCCCTCGAGCCAGCGGTCTCCCCGCCCATCCACGCTGGTAGAGCCCAGGTGGATCTCAACCCGGCCGCGGATGCCGGATCCGTCGTTGGCGCCCGGACCTCCCACGGCGATGTCGGCATACGAGTCGCCGTTCCAGTTGCCCCCGCCGCGCACCACGAAACCGTAGAGGGCACCGGCGCGGTTACTGATATCCGGGCGCAGGATCTTGTCGATGGTGGTATCGGGAGCGGCACCGCCCAAGGTGCCCTCGTAGACGAAAACCGCGCCCGTATCGAGACCGTTGAGGTTGTAGCGTGGGGCGCCCACCGCCACGGATTCTGCGTTGCCGCCCAGGAAGTTCCCGGCGCCGGTCACCGACCAGCCGAAGTTGTTGTTGGTGGTGTCGCTGATCAGGATCGTGGCATCGGCCAGGTCCTCGCTCACACCGAAGGATGAACCAAACAGCACATAGGCTTTGCCGGCGGCGCCCACACTCCAGGGCGCGCCTACGATCAGATCACCGTAGTCGCCGTTGTCCCCGTTGAAGTTACCCGCCGCGGCCACGGCGAAGCCAAACTGGTCACCGCCGGTCTCACCGGCAATCTCGTTGGCAGCCCGGTCCTGGGCACGACCCGAAGCAGGCAACGTGGCTGCACCGTGAAATACCAGTACGCGGCCCGTATTGCCCGAGTGCCAGGGAGCGCCCAGGGCAAAATCGGCCAGGCCGTCGCCGTTCAGGTCCCCGACGTGGGCTACGGATGTGCCCAGGCGTTCTGCCGCGAGACCCGTCCAGATACGGTCTGGAGCCACGGGCAACTCGCGGCTCCCGTACCAGAAGAACACCACACCGGCGTCCGAACCCGCTCGATTGTCACCTGGCATGCCGATCAACAGCTCGTCCAAGCCGTCGCCGTTCAGGTCGGGTATCACGGCAATACTGCCGCCCATGAACTGGTTGGCAACGCCGTTTTCCACATCCGACAGGTGCACATCGGCCCCCGCCGGCACCGCGGCCAGGACTACCAGGAACATCCAGATCGTTTGGACCGCGACAACGGCACGATGGTTGCATAGCGAAGTGGAGATCACGAAAAGGCCTCCCAAACGGATGGTATGAGGAGCCCGAGCACTGACCCGGTGGGCACCGGGCCATCTTCTTCGGGCAGATTGCACGCTTTCGTGCCCATTATACCACCATTTGGGCTGCCGGTCATCACGGGGCAACGAAAAGCCCTTGCCTCGGGCTGCGTGTCGGGTGCAAATTGGGGGTGTCTCGCCAGACTCTCCCGCATCGTCACCGGCAAGCGGAATACGTTTAAAGAGGAATTCATGTATCGGCAGGATGCGACCACTTCCGGCAAGCGGTTATACGGCAGTCCCCTGTTGGGCCTGGCGGGATTGATCCTGCTGGCGGTGGGCGCCGGCATCCTCCTGATGGAAGGACCGCAGCGGGATCCGGCCAACGGCGTGGGCGGCCCCGCCGAAGCATCCCTGACCGATATCCTGGCCGCTTCCGCCAACTGGTCCCTGCCCACCGGCATCCCGGTGTCCGATTCGGGTGACCCTTGGTTGGCCCCCACCGAGCGTGGCCCGGTGTTCCGGCGCGACGAGGGCCCGGTGGACATGCGCATCGGCAACGGCGAGACCTTCTACGACGCGGTCACCGCCCGCGGTGCGGCCCACGAGGACATCATGACCCTGGTGGCGGCCTGTAAGAGCTTCCGCAACCTGTCCAAGGTTCGCCGTGGTGAACTTTTCCGCGTACATATCACCCCCGACGGCGGCCTGCAGTCCGTGGGCTTCGACCTGGACGAGGAGAGTTTCGTCGACTGGGTCCGCGAGGGAGATACCTACCTGCGCCACGACGGCACCTATCCTGTGGAGCATCGCATCAAGGGCATCGGCGGGACCATCGAGCTGTCCCTCTACGCCAGCCTGCAGGACCATGACGCGCCCCTGGCCCTGGCCGCCAAACTCAACGACATCCTGGGCTGGGACGTGGACTTCACCCGCGACCTGCGCCAGGGCGATACTTTCCGCATCGTCTACGAGGAAATCTGGAAGGACGGCAAGGTGGTCCGCACCGGTGCCATCGAGGCGGCGGAACTCGTGAACCGGGGACAGGTGCGGCGCGCCTTGCGCTTCGAGGACGCCAACGGCCGTCCCGGCTACTACGATCCCACCGGCAAGAACCTGCAGAAGCAACTCATGCGCGCGCCTCTGGAGTATTCGCGCATCAGCAGCAAGTTCTCCTACAACCGTCTGCATCCGGTACTGAATCGCTGGATGCCCCATCTGGGCGTGGACTATGCCGCTCCCCTGGGCACTCCGGTCAGGGCGGCTGGCAACGGCACGGTGGTGGCGGCCACGAGCAAGAAGGGCAACGGCCGCTACATCCGCATCCGCCACACCAACCGGGAATACGAAACCTACTACCTGCACTTGTCCCGCTTCGGCAAGGGCATCCGCAAGGGCACCAAGGTCGATCAGGGCCAGATCATCGGCTACGTGGGAGCTACCGGCTACGCCACCGGGCCCCACCTGGACTTCCGGGTCAAGAAGAGCGGACGCTTTGTCAACCCCCGCACCCTGAAACTGCCGGCGGCCGCGCCGGTGGCCGACTCCCTGCGGGATGTCTTCGCCCAGGAAGTGGACCGCTGCGATAACGCCCTAGCCGCCGTGGGTACCGGCACGCCGGCGGAGTTGCCTGTCCTGACCATCCTGCGCCCACCGGCCTGGGACGCGGTGGACTACGCCGCCCGTGAACTGCCGGACGGCGTACGCGCGGCCAACTGAGCGCCATCACCTCTTGTCAGCGTGTTTGGTCCATGTCGGGATTCAGTCCCGGCGAGCCAGATTGCGTCCGGTCAGCACCAGTCCCGAGGGAATCTGCAGCAGGCGGCCGTCGGCAGGTCGCCACAGACCCACCGGTCCCGGATTCACGGGGGCATCGGCCAGGGGGGGCGAACCGGTGGGCAGATGTTCCGGCGCCAGGACGCCCACGTCGTACTCTTCGCGGTGCGGCGGATCGTTCCAGACGATGGTCAGACGCAGACGCTCGTCGTCCCGCAGTACTTCCCGGTCGGTGGTGGGCGGCAACACTGCGACCATGGGCAAGCGGTCCAACTCCACCACGAAATGTCGGGCAGTGGTCTGGGCGTTGTCCTCATCTCCCAGACGGGATAACGGCGGCAAGGCGGTCCACTCGTCACGACCGTCAAAGCGACCGGTCAGCGACCTGTCGTGGGCGGCACGCAGCAGGGGACCGTCCGTCCCGGCCAACGTCACCGTATCGGCATCCATGACCTGCAGCGTCAGGGCACGCAGGTCCACCAGCGGAGACAGTGTACCCGCGAGGCTCTGCAGGGGCGTCTTGCCCGCCAGGATGGGCAGTCCCCGCCGCAACGCCCCCACACTCACTTCATCCAGGGGCGCGGCGAACGCAATAGCCAGGCGGTCAGAGTCATCGGTTGCCGGGTCCGGATCCACCCCGGGCCCTGCCAGGGTGATGCTGCGCCAGATGTGGTCCAGATCCCAGGTGGCACGGGCCTCAGCCATGTAATCCAGCGGTACCACCTGCCGCGCCGGCGTCTCACTCACGTCGTAGACCAGCAGTGCCACGGTCTCGCCATGGGCCAGGACCCGCGGTACGCCGTCCACCAGTCGCCACCGGTCGTCGTAGTGGATGCTGTATTCCCTGGCCATGGCAGGCACCACCGGGTCATCGGGACCGGTCACTTCCAGCCACCAACGACCGGCCTCTTTCTGCAGGCGGGCCGGGCGTCCTCCCCAGACCAGTTCGATGGCCTCCAGACTGTCAGGATCGAAGCCGGGCAACAGGGTCTGCACACGCACCGACTGTGGTAATCCCGCCAGTAGATCGCGGGTTTCCCTGACCACCGTAAAACAACCGGGGCGGCCTGCCCCGGAGGCGTAGATGAAACCCGTGACCGGATTGGCGGCCCCCAGGGACAGCCTGATCTCTCGACCGTCTTCGTGGAGGATGACCAGGCGGACGGCCTGTGGTCCGTTGAATTCGTAGCGCCGGTCCAACGGTTCCGTACCTGCGAGCACCGCACCACCCAGGGCGGCGGACATTTCATCCAGTCGGAAAGCCAGCAACCGGGGATCCACCCAGTCGTGCAACGCCCCGCGCAGGGACCAGGCTGTGCCCTCGCCCCGTACCAGGCGGTGCTGGCGTCCGTTCTCCGTCACCAGGATCTGGGAGATGGTGGCGGGATCCATGTCCAGCAGGGGCCCGCCCAGCAGTAGTTCCTTGCCCGCCGAACCACCACCGCGCAGGATCAGCAGCACACCGGCGACCAGCAGCAGGCCCAGCGGTACCAGGGTAAGCAGCACGCGGCGGATCATGCGCGACCGCCCAGGCGACGGTGCCGCAGCATGACTCCCAGGGCCAGGCACCCCACCAGCAGGGGCCAACCCACCACCGAGCCCCAGCCCAGGGTCTTGCGGGCGGCCAGGGACAGGACCAGGGGCTGGCTCAACGGGTCGCGGCCTCGCAGTTCGATCAGGTCCTCTTCGCGGGCCAGCCATCCCAGGGCGTTGAGACCCAGGTCCCGGTTGCCGCCCAGATTGAAGTTGGCGTTGGTCAGGAACTCGGAATTGCCGATGACCACCATGCGACCGTGGAGTCCACCCTTACCGGACAGGGCCACTTCGACCACCATGCCGAAGTCCAGGGGTCCGAGCCTGTCGGCACCACGATCGAACTGCGTGGGGCCCGAGAAGCGCTGTACCGGGTCGGTTTCCGCCCACACCGCCGCATCGGTGCGCAGGATGATGGCGCCGGTCACCAGGCTGTCCGGTTCACCCGTGATGGTCACGGCCTGGGCCAGGGGAAAGATGGTGGCCACCCCCATGAGCGGATCGGAAACCTCGTGGGCGCCGTAGGTATCGCCGATGACCACGGTGCGGGCCCGGACGCCGAATTCCCCGCTTGGTCGCTGGACCGGGATGATGACATCGCCCGTGAGCAGGATGCGCCAGTTGGCCATCCAGTCCACCCACGCCCGGGGCGTCGGCGGATCAAAGAGGGCCAAAAGGGCGCCGCCACCGGCCAGGAAGTCCTCCAGGGCCGCCAGTTCCTCCGGACCCGGTTCTGTGCGCGGGCCGGCGATGATCAGTACGTCCGCATCGTCCGGCACCCGTTGCAGCAGGGGCAGCTGCAGGATCCCCAGGTCGTAGCCCTGATCCCTCAACAGACCGGACATGCCGGCATAACCGCCGACCCCCTCGCTGTCGGGGAGATGCTCGCCGTGGCCCAGCACATGGTATACGCGGGCCTGTTTGCCGGTAGCCATGCGGTAGACGGCATTGATCAGGCCACTCTCGTCGGGCTGCAACACCAGGGTCGACCGCTCACCGGCGGTGACCACCATGGTCCGCGCCACATTCACGCCGTAGCGACGCACCAACTCCAGTTCCGTCTCCGGATCCAGCATGCGATAGCCGAAGCGGTGCGAGTGCTGGCTGCAGGCCTTCAGCAGGGCATCGGTCACGTCGTAGGCCGGATCCAGGCGCTGGTAGAAGGCCAGAACCTCCACCTCGTCGGCCACGGGTTCGGAGGCCGCCAGATGTGCCGGCAGATCCTCGAGGATGCGCAGGGTCTGGGGCGCCAGGCTGTAGCGCTTGTTGGTGGTCAAGTCGGCGGTGACCGGGAACTGTAATGCCACCATGTAGAGCACCACCGCCACCACACCGGTCAACAGGGGCGGCAGCCACAGCACGGTGCGGCGGGCCGCGGGCTGGCGACGTCCCGCCAGGACCGAGGTGGCGGCAACCAGGGGCACTACCGCCATGAGAAGGAAAAAGACCACGTCGCGGGAATCCAGCACGCCCCGGCTGAACTTCTCGAAATGTCCCAGGAAGCTCATTTCGCGACACACGCTACCGGCAATCCCCGGCAGGTAGCGGGACAACGCCCCCACCAGGAACAGTAGCATGGACCAGGCAAAAGCCAGGAAGTAGGCGATTATCTGGTGCCCGAACAGGGAAGAGGCCAGAACCCCCCAGGCCGCCAACGTTGCCGACAGCAGCAGCAGGCCGGTCCAGGCCGCCACCACCGGTCCGGGTTCCGGATCGCCCAGTACGGCCACGGTGCCGAAGTAGGCTCCCGACGCCAGGATGATCAACACCGCCACGGTAAGCGCCGCCAGCCACTTGCCCACCACCCAGGTCCGGTCCGGTACGGGCCAGCTGGCGATCAGGTCCCAGCGCCCGGACTTGTAGTCCGGCGCGAACAGGCGCATGGTCACCGCCGGCATCAGCAGCAGCAGGAACAGGGTCATGTTGGAGACCAGCGGCCGGAACAGGCCTTCCGCCAGATTGAGATAGTTGCCGCTGCGGGCGCTCTGCAGCGCGGTCAGGGACAGCTCGCTGTAGGCGAAGACGAAGACCGTGAAGAACAGCCCCACCGCCACCAGGAAACCCGTCAGCACCACCGGCGCGATGGCGCCGTGGAAGAAGGCCCCCACTTCGCGGGACACGATGGCGCGCAGCTGCCTCATGTCGTCTCCTCCTCGCCGCTCGCGGAATCGGATGTGGCAGGGTCGGCTTCCGCGGGAGAGGCTCCGGTCAGGCGCAGGAAGAGGTCTTCCAGGCTGGGGCCCCCGTCGCGGATGTTCTGCAGCCGACCACCCGCCGCCAGCACCGACTCCACCAGGGCGGGCCTGATCTCCACCGGGTTGCCGGCGATACTGACTTCCGCTCCGTCCTCGGTGACCTTGACATCATCCACCCCGGTGACCCGGGCCAGGGCCTGGGCCACGGCGTCCCGGTCGCCATCCCAGGACAAGACCACCCGGCGCCCCACCGCACCCCCGCCGGCCGCGGCCTGGGCCAGGCCTTCAGCGTTTTCTTCGGCCACCAGTCGTCCCTGGTCCAGGATCAGCACCCGTTCGCAGATGGCGGCCACCTCGCTGAGGATGTGGCTGCTCAGCAGGACCGTGCGCCGCCCCCGGAAACCGCGGATCAACTCGCGGATCTCCACGATCTGGTGGGGATCCAGGCCACTGGTGGGTTCGTCGAGAATCAGGACTTCGGGATCGCCAATCAGAGCCTGGGCCAGGCCCACACGCTTGCGAAAGCCGTGGCTGAGATTGCCCACGAGTTTGCGGTGCACCTGCTGCAGACCGGTGGAGACGATGGCGGCGTCCACCACCGCGGCGGTGTCGGCTTCGGGCACGCCCTTGATGGCGGCCACGAAGGACAACAGCGAGATCACACTCTGGTCGGAGTACAGGGCGACCTGCTCCGGCATGAAACCCACTCGTGAGCGCACGCCCAGCGGATCGTCCAGCAGATCACACCCGGCCACCCGGGCCTGGCCCGAAGTGGGTGCCAGAGATCCGGTGAGTATCTTCATGGTGGTGGATTTGCCGGCCCCGTTGGGACCGAGGAAACCGACGACTTCGCCCGCCCCCACGGTAAACGAGACGTTGTCCAGGGCCAGGGTCGCTCCGTAGCGTCGAGTCAATCCGGTTACTTCTATCATGACCCAGCACCCGCTCTTCCTTCAACGATCCGGGTCAAGGAGCGGTCCAGCGCAGAATCGTGGCGCCCCAGGTAAAACCGGCGCCGAAACTGCATAGAACCACCAGGTTGCCTTCTTTGAGGATGCCGTCGTCCAGCGCCACCCGCAGGCAGGAGGGGATCGAGGCCGAGGTCGTGTTGCCGAAGCGGTCGATGGTGATACCCACCTGCCGGTCCTCCAGTCCCACCCTGCGCTGGGCCGCCTCGATGATGCGGATATTGGCCTGGTGCGGCACGAAGTAGTCCACGTCCTTGCCGGTGAAGCCGTTCTTCTCGACGATCTCTGCCGTCACGCTTGCCATGCCCTTGACGGCGCGCTTGTAGACCTCGCGGCCTTCCTGGAAGACGTAGTGGGCTCCAGCGTCGACACTGGCATGGCTGGCCGGCATCAGGCTGCCCCCGCCGTCCATCTTGAGCCACTTCGCCCCCGAGCCGTCCACGCCCAGGATGGAATCGAAGATGCCCACCCGCTCCGGCTCGATACTCTCGACCACTACGGCACCCGCCCCGTCGCCGAACAGGATGCAGGTGTTGCGATCAGTCCAGTCCACGATGGACGACATGACCTCGGTGCCGATGACCAGCACCCGTTTGGCGAAACCGGTCTCGACCTGGGCGCGGGCGTTCTGCAGGGCAAAGACGAAACCGCTGCAGGCGGCCTCAAGGTCGTAGCCCCAGGCCTTGTCGGCCCCGATCATGTCCTGGATAAGACACGCGGTCGCCGGAAACAGCATGTCGGGAGTCACGGTGGGTACGATGATCAGGTCGATATCGGTGGGTTTGAGACCCGCGTGCTCCAGGGCCTGCTCGGCCGCCTTGGCGCCGTGGAACGAGGCCCCGACACCCTGCTCAGCGATGCGCCGCTCGCGGATACCCGTGCGCTCGACGATCCACTGGTCATTGGTCTCGACCATCTTTTCGAGGTCGGCATTGGTCAGACGGCGCTCGGGAAAGCTCATCCCCACACCGGTGATACCGGCGGTGTGCAGCGTCCTTGCGGCCATGGTGGCTCCTCCGGGAGATAGCGGGAATTAGCGCAGATTAATCAGGGGGTCAAGTTAGGCCATCGGGACGGGGGGATCAAGCATTCAAGAGCCCCCCACCAACCGGCAGGGGGCTCACAATCGGGAGTCAACCTGGTTTTCCAGGTCAGTCTTCCTTCTTGTCCTCGGTCTCGGTCTCCACGGCGGGGGCCGCTTCCGACGCCTCTTCGGTCTCTGCCTTGGGCTCCGTCACCGCAGTCTCTTCCTCGGCAGCCTCCAACAGCGCCGCCTTGGCCTCCGCCTTCTCCTCGGCCTGCAGGATCCTCCGGGCGCGCGTGCGCTTCAGGGAGTCCTTGACCTTGGGGCGGGCCGTACCGTCCACCAGTTCCAGGATGGCCACTTCGGCGTTGTCGCCCTTGCGGTTGCCCAGACGCAGAATGCGGGTGTAGCCACCGGGACGGTCCGCGTAACGCGGCCCGATCTCGGCGAAGAGCTTCTGCAGCACCGCAGGCTCGTTGACCTTGCGGGCCACCATGCGCCGGGCGTGCAGATCACCACGTTTGGCAAAAGTGATCAGCTTCTCGGCCACCACGCGGGCTTCCTTGGCCTTGGGCACGGTGGTCTGGATGCGCTCGTGCTTGAAGAGCGCCGTGACCAGATTGCGGTACAGCATCTTCCGATGCGCCGCGGTGCGATTCAGCTTACGTCCGCTGACATTGTGTCGCATGACTTCAATCCATCCTTAAACGTCGGCCCGGGGCCGGCGATGACTGCGGCTATTCGCCGGCCCGTTCCCGGACCCGGTCGACGATTTCCGATTCGAATCCCATGCCGAACTGGAGTTCCATGCCCTCCAGGATCTCCGCGATCTCGTTGAGGCTCTTGCGCCCGAAATTGCGGAATTTCAGCATTTCCTGCTCGTTCTTCGTGACGAGATCGAACAGGGTCTTGATCTGTCCAGACTTGAGGCAGTTGGCCGAGCGGACGCTCAGCTCCAGCTCCTCGACGTTCCGCGACAGCAGCTCCACCAGACGCTCCTGCTCCTCGTTGACTTCGGTCTCCTGGGCGTCGATGGGCGCCTCGTCGAAGTTGATGAAGAGCTGCAACTGGTCCTTGAGCAGCTTGGCCGCGAAGGCCACCGCATCCTCGGCGCGCACGGCACCGTTGGTGGTGATCCCCAGGATCAGCTTGTCGTAGTCCGTCCGCTGCCCGACGCGGGTGTCCTCCACGCGGAAGCTGACCTTGCGCACGGGCGAGAAGTTGGTATCCATGCGGATAACGCCGATTACCTCGTCCTGGATGGTGTAGGCCTCGCGGTCCACGTAACCACGGCCCACGTCCACGTACATCCGGGCCTGGAAATCGCCGGCCTCGGTCAGGGTACAGATAACCTGGTCGGGGTTGGTGACCTCGAGATCAGGTGGTCCCTCGATCATGCCGGCGGTCACCACGCCGGGACCGGTGGCGGCCACACTCACCCATCCGGACGGCGTATCGGACAGGTTGAAGGCCAGCTGCTTGATGTTCAGGACGATGTCGGTAACATCCTCCAGGACGTTGGGCAGCGTGCTCAGTTCGTGCTTGACGCCGTCGATCTGGGTGGCGGTCACGCCATGGCCATGGATCGAGGACAGCAGCGTACGGCGCAAGGCATTGCCGAGGGTGTGGCCGAAGCCGCGCTCCAACGGCGCGATCTCGACCTCCGTGAAGTAATCGGTCCGGCTTTCCGGCACGACCTTCACGGCCTCGGGCATCATCATATTGACCCACTTCATAAACTCTTCCATCCCTTCCTATGGACAGCGTCCTACTTCGAGTAGAGCTCCACGATCAGGTTTTCCTGGATCGGGATGGGCAAATCGCTCAGCTGGGGCTCGGTCAGCAACCGGCCCTCGAGCTTCTTGTCATCCGCCTCCACGAAGGGAAGACGATCGCGCTTGGCGGTGTCCTTCACCGAATCGACAACCTGGGGGATGTTCTGGCTCCTGGTGCGGATGCTCACGGACTGGCCGATTCGCATCTGGCGGCTGGGGATATCGCAGACGTCGCCCTCGACCAGCACGTGCTTGTGCCGGATCAACTGCCGCGCCGAAGCGCGGGAGGGAGCGAAGCCCAGGCGGAAGATCACGTTGTCCAGGCGCTTCTCCAAAAGATTGAAGAGGTTCTCGCCGGTGGCGCCCTTCTGCCTGTTCGCTTCCGCGAAGTAGAGGCGGAACTGACGCTCCAGCACGCCGTAGATCGAGCGGACCTTCTGCTTCTCACGAAGCTGAAGTTTATAGTCCGAGGGTTTACGCCCACGGCGACGGCCATGCTCGCCCGGACCATACGGCCGGCGCTCCATGGCACAGCTGCTGCTGTAACAGCGCTCGCCCTTGAGAAACAGCTTCATCCCCTCACGACGGCAAAGCTTGCACTTCGCCCCGGTGTCTCTGGCCATTGAATCAAACCTCCCGGCAACCGTTGGCTCTCAAGCGCCCGGTCGCCCAGTCAACATGTGTGCTACAGCCGACGCCGCTTGGTGGGCCGGCAGCCATTGTGCGGGATTGCCGTGCAATCCTTGATGCGGGTTACTTCCAGTCCCTCGGCCTTCAGGCTACGGACAGCGGCCTCGCGGCCGGAACCCGGACCCTTCACCCAGACCTCAACCTTCCTCATACCCGCCTGGAGCACTTCCTGCGCACAGTAGCGTGCCGCGAGCTGGGCCGCGAAAGCGGTGCTCTTGCGGCTGCCCTTGTAGCGGCCCTGGTGCCCGCCGCTGGACCACGTAATCACGTTGCCCTGCAGATCGGTCATGGTTATGAGGGTGTTGTTGAAGCTGCTCTTCACATGGGCTACGCCCACGGAATCCAGCTTCCGCTTGGTCTTGCGCGCCTTGCCCCGTTTGTCCTTGGCAGTCGCCACGTCTAACCTCCTGGGTCCTCGCGGACCCTACTTCTTCTTGCCGCCGGGCCGTGACTTCGGACCCTTACGCGTGCGAGCGTTGTTCTTCGTGTTCTGGCCCCGGCAAGGCAGCTTGCGCCTGTGCCGCAGACCCCGATAGCATCCGATATCCATCAGACGCTGGACGTTCATCGAGACCTCGGTGCGCAAAGTACCCTCGACCTGGTACTCCTTGTCGAGAATCCCGATGATGGAGCGTGTCTGCTCCTCGGTCAGATCCCGGGTCTTGGTCTCGGGATCAATCTTGATCTTCGTGCAGATCTCCTCGGCTCGGTGCTGACCGATGCCGAAGATGTACGTCAGCGACGTGCTGATCCGCTTGTTGTTGGGAATGTCCACACCGGCAATGCGTGCCACCATGGCTCCTTTCGTCCTGCCAGACCGTGCCGGGTACCAACGCGCCGTTGCCCCGGATTCACGATCGCCTCTCGAGTACTAACCCTGGCGCTGTTTGTGTCGACGCGTGATACAGATCACGCGCACGACGCCCTTGCGCCGGATCAACTTGCACTTCGGGCACATTTTCTTGACCGAACTGCGGACCTTCATGCTGCTGCCTCCCGCGGCAACCCGCCCCACGGCGGTATTGCCCCTTGCTCTACTTGTAGCGGTACGTGATCCGGCCCCTGGTCAGGTCGTACGGTGAAAGTTCCACCGTGACCTTGTCCCCCGGCAGGATGCGGATGAAATGCATGCGCATCTTGCCCGAGACGTGGGCGAGCACCACGTGCTTGTTTTCCAGCTCAACCCGGAACATGGCGTTGGGCAGGGCCTCGACGACCGTGCCTTCTACGCTGATTCCCTCTTCCTTCGCCATCTTTGCCGTCCTTCGTGCGGTCCTAGAAGAAACCGACTTCCGTACCCCGGCCCGTCAGCACCCGCGGCCCGTCAGCCGTGACGGCCACCGTGTGCTCAAAATGGGCCGACAGTTCCTTGTCCGCCGTGCGGATCGTCCAATCGTCCCGAGCCGTGACCACCCGCTTGGTTCCGCGGTTGATCATGGGCTCTATGGCGATCACCAGTCCCTCCTCCATGACGGGGTCGGGCATGGTGAAACACCGGAAATTCGGCACCTGCGGATCCTCGTGCAGGTCCCGGCCGATACCGTGGCCCACCAGCGACTCCACCACCGAGAAGCCCGCCGCCTTGGCGTGGGTCTCCACGGCAGTACCGATGGCCGAAATCCGTTCACCCGGCGCCACGGCCGCGATTCCCCGGGCCAGGCATTCGCGGGTCACCAGTAGCAGACGCTCTGCGTCCTCGCCCAGCTCCCCCACCGGCACGGTCTCGGCACTGTCGGCGTGCCAGCCATCCTTGATCAGGCCGATATCGATTCCGACGATGTCGCCAGCCACCAGTTCCCGGTCCCCCGGAATGCCGTGGACGACTTCCTCGTTGACGGAGATGCAGGCAGAGCCCGGAAACCCGTGATACCCCTTGAACGAGGGTATACAGCCGGCCTCCCGGATCATGCTCTCGACGGCCTGGTCCAGTTCGCCCGTAGTTACCCCCGGGCCAACGAGTTTCCGGACCGCCAGGAACACGGACGCCAAAATGTCGGCGCTGTCCTGCATTTTGTCAACCTGATCGGCTGACTTCAGCTTTATATTCTGGCGGCTAAAGGACACTGGCGATCCTTTGCGCCACTTCTTCCGGTGTGCCCAAACCGTCTATTTCCGACAGTTCGTAGCGCTCCTCCAGCAGCCAGGCCGCCGGCAGGGTCTTTTTCCGGAAAACCTCCAGGCGGTGCTGGACCGTTTCCTCAAGATCGTCGGTCCTCTGGTACAGGGCCGGCATCTTCCGGGTCAGGTCCTGGTCGCAGCCGCAGAAGGGGCAGAACTTGGGTTTGACCGACCCGAAACCCACAAGGTTCATGACCTCGTTGCAGGCACGGCAGGTGATGCGTCCAGCCAGACGGCGAACAATCGTGTCCGCCGGTGCCCCCATGACCAGCACCCTGTCGATCTTCTGTCCGATCTCGTCCAGCAGGTCTATCAGGCCGATGGCCTGCCGGGCAGTTCGGGGGAAGCCGTCCAGCAGCCACCCGTCCGTGGCGTCATCATCGGATAGACGCTCCTTGATAAGCTCCATCATCAGTTCGTCGCCTACCAGGTCGCCGGCATCCATGACGGCCTTGACCTTCTTGCCCAGATCGGTACCGCGCCGAACCGCCATGCGCAGGATGTCACCGGTGGAGATATGGACAACGCCCTTTTCCTCCACGATGGCGTGGGACTGCGTCCCCTTGCCAACTCCCGGCGGCCCCATGATGGCGAGATTCACGCTGCTACCTCCGCGCCCGCAGGCGCCCCTTGCTCATGAAGCCGTCGTAGTGGCGCATGACCAGGTGCGATTCGATCTGCTGCAACGTATCGAGGGCCACACCCACGACAATCAGCAAACCCGTACCGCCGAAGTAGAACGGAACGTTCAGGATGGCGATCATCATGTCCGGCAGGACGGCGATCACCGCCAGGAAAACGGCGCCGGGCAGGGTGACGCGGGTCAGGACCCGGTCGATGTACTCGGCAGTCTTCTTGCCCGGCCTGACACCGGGGATGAACCCGCTGTTCTTCTTCATGTTGTCCGCCAGGTCCACCGGATTGAGAATCACCGCGGTGTAGAAGTAGGCGAACAGGATGATCAGTGCCGAATAGACGATCACGTAGGCCGGCTGGGGCGGACGGAACATCTGGCCCAGGGTCAAGAAGAAGGACACATCGGGAAAGATCTGCCCCAGGGTGCCCGGGAACATGATGATCGACTGGGCGAAGATGATGGGGATCACGCCGGCGGTGTTGACCTTCAGCGGGATGTGGGTGTTGGCCCCGCCGTAGACACGGCGTCCCACGATCTTCTTGGCGTACTGCACCGGAATCTTGCGCTGCCCCTGGGTGATGGCGATGATGCCCGCGACCACCATCATCATGAAGGCCCCGATGACCAGCGCCTTGAGGATGTGCATGTCGCCGCTGGCCAGTTGCTGCCCCGTGTTGAGCAGGTCCGTCGGGTAGCGGGCCACGATACCGATGAAGATGATCAGCGAGATGCCGTTGCCGATGCCCCGGTCGGTGATCTGCTCACCCAGCCACATGACGAAGACCGTACCGGCAGTCAGGGTGATGGCCGTCAACAGCTTGAAGGCCAGGCCCGGGGTAGCGACGATGCCGCCGCCCATCTGCTCGAGACCGGCCGCCATGCTGAAGGACTGGACCATGGCCAGGCCCACCGTGGCGAAACGCGTGTACTGGGTGATCTTCTTGCGGCCCGCCTCGCCTTCCTTGGCGAGCTTCTCGAAGTAGGGGATAACCGCCTGCAGCAGCTGGAAGATAATCGACGCACTGATATAGGGCATGATGCCCAGGGCGAAGATCGTGGCGTTGCGCAGGTTGCCACCCGAGAACATGTCGTACAGGCCCATCAGCGAACCCGACTGCTGATCAAAGAAAGCGGACAGTGCCACCCGGTCGATACCAGGCGTGGGTACGTGCCCACCCAACCTGTAGATCAGCAGGATCAGGGCCGTGAACAGGATCCGGCGCTTCAGCTCCGGGATCCTGAACATGCTTTGGTAGCTGCCGGTTATGTTCAAAGCGGTGCTTCCTTTTTCTGAGAACCCTCGTCGAAGCTCAGCTCTTGACCGTGACGGCGCCGCCGGCCGCCTCGACGGCGGCCACAGCCGCCTTGCTCGCCTTGTCCACCTGCACCTGCAGGACCTTGGCGATCGCGCCGCGGCCGAGCAGTTTGACCGGCCGGTCAGCATACTTGATGAGCCCCACCGCAACCAACGCCTGCGCGTCGACCTTGGCGTCGGCCTCGAAACGGGCCTCGAGCTCGTCCAGGTTCACCAGCTGGTAATGCTTCTTGAAGATGTTGGTGAATCCGCGCTTGGGCAGCCGCCGGTTCAGGGGCATCTGCCCGCCCTCGAACCAGAGCG
>Ga0164315_10001938_pt1 | contig 15743 bp, 8 predicted proteins | sample GuaBasSedimGuay6_FD_113737 | JGI IMG/M metagenome (GOLD analysis project Ga0164315, IMG submission 113737) | Subseafloor sediment microbial communities from Guaymas Basin, Gulf of California, Mexico - Guay6, Core 4569-2, 0-3 cm | ecosystem: Environmental > Aquatic > Marine > Hydrothermal vents >...
CAGGGGACTAAAGTAGCAACCACAACTTTTGAAACATTACGAGCATCCATTTCATTATTTATGAGAGCAGATATGCCAAATATTACTCTGGGTTATATTCGCAACCAAAATAAAAATGGAATTGAAGCCACTGACACGCTTAGCCAAATTTTTAGCGTAGATGATATTACGGATAGATATTCGTTAAATCTTGGATACGATTTTAATTTTTATGTTCGTCACAATTCCTCTTTAAGCTTTAATACTTCAGACAGAGTTGATGAAAGTTTTTTTAATAACGATACAAAATATTTTTCAACATCATTTACATTAAACAGTTATTGGACAAGAGCATTAGTAAGTAATTTTAGTGTAATTTATTATAATAGTGAAATAACTACTGTTCAGTACAAATATTTTACAATTATGGCAGGTGGAAGATATAGATTGATGAATGATGATTTGGAATTATCTCTAAACTATAGTCCTAGTTTTGGGGATTTTAACAGACATGCAATTGATTTGGTTGCATCATATCAAGTTATTCAGAACTTGTGGCTCAGAGCTCAAATGCGGTATTACAATATGCCCGATAGTGGAACAAATACTATCTCTGGAGTAACTGTAAGATATAATTTTTAATTAGCGAGTAATTAGTTTATAAAATAGTTCTATAATATTTCATGTCATTCTCTCATGTTTTATTGACGGAATCGCAAAGAGATTCTACCCAAAATATCCTCGAGGGGATTTGATTATTTTAGATAAGAAATAGATTTTGTTGGAGTTTATAATTTTTCAAAAGTTGCTAAATATTCGAAGGTACCGGCGAAAGGTTAAAATTCTTTTACCATTATTTCTTATTCCATTTGCTTCTGTAATCTTTGTATTATTAATTACACAAGATTATCTCATATCCATTGCCCCATTACAAGAATTGGAATTAAAATATCTTGACATTCGCTTTTCAAACAAGGATTTAGTTAATATAAAAGATAAAGCAGATGTAATAATTCTTGGTATCTCCCAAGATGATTATGATCAAATTCCAGCACCTTTTAATTCATGGCCTTGGCCCCGTTCTTTCTTTGCAAAAGTAGTTACAAATCTTAAAGCTGCTGGTGCAAAGGGAGTAGGCATCGATTTATTAATGTCTAATGATGATAAATTCTCTCCGCAAAATGATCGGCTGTTGGAAGAAGCAATCCTCAATTCTAGAATTGTTGTGGTTGCCGGCGAACTTGATGTGGAAGATGAGGCACTGATTGAAACAGGGAGTTACTCAATTAAGCAGAATGCATTTAATTATAGAAATAAGTTTTTTGCTATTGATAGCTCAGTCGGAATTGTTCAGATTGGCAGTGATGAAGATGGTATATATCGCCGTTATGAACCACTAGCAATTTCTATGGTTAACGAATCTATAATACCAACATTTGGATTTGCTTTACTCAATAAATATTTTGGACTTAAGTCAAATAATATAACTAAAATTTCAAATTCCTTTTTTGAGCTTGCAGATAGAAAAATTCCTCGATACGATAAATCCTCAATGCTTATAAATTATTATGGTCCAAATGGGACTTTTGAATATCTAAAATTCACTGATGTGCTTGATGATAAGGATTTTCAAACCGAAGATGAAATTTATTATGAAACAGAAATAAACACCTGGGATGATGAGTATTCTGGTCTTTTACAATCGGGGAAATTTAAAGACAAAATAGTTCTTATTGGCTCTACTCTTCCAGAAGATAAAGATTTCCATCCAGTCTCCTATGGCCAAGGCAAACGAAAAGGGGATAACCAAATGTGGGGTGTGGAAATACATGCCAATGCTATTCAAAATGTAATTTGGAATGACTTCTTAATTAAGGAATCAAAAATTATTGAAGTAATAATAATTTTTTTACTGTCGTTTATTGCCTTCTTTATTTTTTCGTTTTTCAAACTGAATAAAAATATAAATTTAATTTGGGCAGAAGTTATTAATCTTTCTCTTCTTTCAATTCTGGTTGTTGCATTCTATTACTTAGGAATTTATCTTTTTGTAGAACACAATTATATAATATCCATTATTAGTCCGGCTGCAACTCTCATTGTTGGATATTTTTCAACAACAGCATATCATGTTGTAAAAGTAAGAAAACATAACGCTATGATAAAAGGGATGTTCGGGCAATACGTGAGTAAATCTTTAGTAAACGAACTCTTGAACAATCCAGAAAAACTTTCCCTTGGCGGAGTGAAGAAAAATATTACGATTATGTTCAGTGATATAGAGGGTTTTACAACAATTTCTGAAAAAATGGAACCTGAAGAATTAGTTGAGTTTATCAATAATTATCTTTCAATTATGACCTCGATTGTTTTGGAACATAAGGGAACACTGGATAAATATTTGGGGGACTCTTTAATGGCATTCTGGGGTGCGCCACTCGACGTTGAAAATCAAGAATTACTTGCATGTAAAACTGCAATTCTTATGCAGAAAAAAATGGATGAGCTAAGAAGTACCTTTGCTTCAGAAGCCGCACAGAAAGTTAGAACTCGAATTGGAATTAATAGTGCTGATGTGGTTGTTGGTAATATTGGTGGCGTTGAACGTTTTGATTATACAGTAATGGGAGATGGAGTTAATTTAGCTTCACGACTAGAAAGTGCAAATAAAATGTATGCCACAACTATTATGATAAGTGAAACTACATTTGCAAAAGTGAAAAATGAAGTATTCGTAAGAGTAATTGATAAAATAGTTGTGAAGGGGAAAACAAAACCAATAACTGTTTATGAGTTGCTTGGATTAAAAGATGATAAAGATGCTGTTGATACGTTTACTATTTATGAAAATTATATTGAGGGATATAGAAAGTATAGAGATAGAGAATTTGAAAATGCAAAAAAACTTTTTGTAAAATCACTAGATGAAAATCCTAATGATGAACTCTCAAAAATTTATTTAGAGCGTTCCGAAAATTATATTTCAAATCCGCCAGAAGATGATTGGGATGGAGTATCTATTTTAAAGAGTAAGTAGATTTAGGTTTTTTAATTGTTGTTCTTACTTTTCACGTTTGCCATTTCACATTTCACTTCTTATTTTACCTAACCCAAAAAATGAAGCTAACAATTCTATGAAATTATTAAAACATGTTATAATGGTAATGCTTCTTTTTACTACTAATGGTTGTGGAAAGAGTGAAGTTTTTATAAGAGTATCTCAAGTTGGATTTTCTAAAAATGATATTAAGATTGCTGTTATTTTATCAGAAATAAAATTAGATGGGGTTACATTTAAAATAATTGATTCTAAAAATAGAACAATAGAATTCCAAAATATAATAGGAAGTGATAAAGGTGAATTTGGTAATTTCAACTATTCCTATGAAATTGATTTTACAAAATTTCAAAAAAAAGGAAGTTATAAAATAGAAGTACAATCGTATCGTTCTTTGAAATTTGAAATAGGTGAAAATCTTTTTACTCCAATAGTGAAAGAGTTAATGAGGTTTTTTCCAGTTCAGCGTTGTGGATATACAAATCCAAGCGAACATGAAGTCTGCCATATTGCTGACGCTACAAATCTTATTGATGGTGATAAAATATTAAATGAAACTATGGATGTAACTGGCGGATGGCATGATGCTGGGGATTATGTTAAATTTCTTAATACAACTGCTGTTACCACATACACATTATTATTTGCTTACGAAATTGACAATAAAAAATTTGGATTTGATTATAACAATAACAATGTCCCAGATATTTTGGAAGAAGCAAAAATTGGGCTTGACTGGATGTTACGTGTACAAACAGATGATAATAGATTTATTACACAAGTACAAAATTTGCAAGACCATGATGTAGGCTGGCGATTGCCAGAGAATGATTCTCTCGCATTTAATCGTCCAGCTTATATTGGAATTAGTAAAAATCTAATAGGCATCTATTCTGCGACAATGGCATTAGCTAGTAGAATTTGGAATGATAAATTACATCATCCAGAGTTTTCAGAAAAATGTCTTGTAGCAGCTGAAAGATATTATAGTATTAAAGATGACGTAATAGATGTGGATAGCTCAGGCACTGGTCAATATTTTGATAAATCATTTGAAGGTAAATTAGCTTTAGGAGCAATAGAATTATATGAAGCTACAAAGGAGATAAAATATCTATCCGATGCAAAAAAATATGGAACTGAAGCTGGTTCTGATTATTGGTGGAGTTATGGTAACATTTCAACATATGCTCATTTTAAACTAACAAAATATGATCCCTCCTTTCTATATTTGATTGAGCAAAGTCTTATTCATTTTAACTCAAACAGAAATTCAAAACTTTTTGGAGAGACTGTAACTCTTGGATGGGGTTCTAATGTAACTCAAATTGGAACTGCAATTCAAGCTATACTTTATGCAGAGAGTGCCAATGATAATAAATATGATTCACTGAGCATTTCTGTAAGAGATTACCTCCTTGGAAAAAATCAATGGGGTATTAGTTTTGCGTCAACTATTGGAACTAATTATAGTAAATATTTTCATCATCAAATAAGTGATATCAAAAAAATAAAACTTCCGGGTGGCTTTGCTGCTGGTCCAACTTCAAGAAGTTCGCTAAAAAGTTATCAAATACCATTTGCTACGAGCGATAAATATGAAAGATTTCAGACAGAATTTGCGTATTATAGAGATGATAAAATGGATTATGTTACAAATGAACCAACTATAATTGGTAATGCAATGGCAATTTTGCTATTTGGATACTTTATTGATTGAGACACTAATAATTCCTAATCTCAATATGGAACATAACAATAGTGACTTTCTTACTTTTTGATTCAAAATGTGGGTATTTGTTCGGCACGGAATTTGTTTTAATACCGTAGTCAAAAAATATATAGTTGAGAACAAATTATAATCATGAATAATGGAATTAACATTATAAGATCAGGGTTTTCTCTGATAGACCAAAACTGGGGTGGTATCTACCATGGAGGTAGTTACATAATAGTTGGCCCTAGAAAGTCTGGCAGAACACTCCTTGGCCTTCAGCTTGCACTTGAAGCTGCAAAAGATAACGAAACGTGTGTATATTTTACTACAATGCGACCACGCGATTTAATGATACATGCTTCATCTTTGAATTTTGATTTACAAAAATATATGAACAAAAATAAAATTATTGTTGTTCGTGTAAACCCACCTACCGACATTTATGATATGTACAATCCTGATGATTTTTTGATTGAATATATGAACGATATTATTACTGTTTCAAGTAAATATAAACCTTCCAGAATAATATTTGATGAACTAACTCCTTTTATTGGATTTAGCAATTTAGATCTTCTCGAGGATGTTTTTGCTCATCTACTCGAAACAATAGAAGATAGAAATATCACTAGCTTCTTTGTTGTTGGTGAACCAGCAACTCAGAAAACAGACGAAATAATTAATATTCTTCGCGATAATGCGACTGGTACTATAAGTATTCATAAATTAAATGAAAAGATTCATGGTAAATATCATGGTGGAATCATTTCTATAATACCCAATGTTGGACATACCGAAGGGGAGTTTCAGAGTGAATTTTGGATTGAACCCAAAGTAGGAATTTTAGTTGTACCATCAAAAGAACCTGATATGGTAATGGCTGAAGAAGTTAATGAATCAAAGAATCAGTCTAGGGATAAGTTATCTAAAAAATCTGCTGAGCAAGTTGGGTTTAACATTAATATGGAAGAGAGAAACTTAGATTTATCAAATCGCTATTCCTATAATGATTTCCAGTTATTATTAAATAATCAGATTGCACTCTATCAAAGTACTGGACAAAAATTTCATTTTATTTCATTTCGATTGGACCAGACTGCACATATTCAAGGGTTGTTATCTGTAAATCAGTTGCAAAATGCTATTGGATTATCTATCAACAAACGAGATAAGTTTTGTATTATCGATAATAGTGTAGTGGTTCTTTTAATTAGGAGTAGTGAAGAAAGTAAGAAGAAAATGTTTAAAGCTGTTAAAAAACATTTACCAAGTAGTGATCCAAAATATATTGAAGCAATTTCAAAATTTATTTTTGGAGTTGAAATAGAAATAGATGATTCAATTCCAAATGCTGAATTTTTATTAACACCAATAACTTCAAATGATAGTAAATTAGAGTACGTTTCGTTTAATGAATTTATTCAATAATGAAGAATTTAATAAAAATAGTAATTCTAATTACTTCTTTCCTTTCTAGCTCTGTTTTATCTCAATATAGTGGATATGAAGCAATGAAGCGCCAAGGTATTTCTCATATGGATAATGGGAAATATGGTGAAGCTATTGATCTCTTCAATAAGTATATTGCCAGCAATGCTCAGGAACCTGAAGGATATAATTTACGTGGGCTTTGTCACGAAAAACGACAGATTTATAAATATGCAGTTTTAGATTTTAGAAGAGCAATCCATTTAACCCCAAAAAATGCAGAGTATAAAGTAAACTTAAGTAGAGTAATTGCAATTTGGTATCCTATTCTCCGTAAAAAAATTGAAGGTCACAAAAGAGAAATTGCAATTGATAAATTCTCAGCTTTCGATTATTTAGAAATAGGTAAATCGCACAGGTGGCTTGAAGAGTGGAGCACAGCAGAGTTATGGTACGATAGATACCTTGCGTTAGATGATGATGCATCACCAGATGAAATAATTAGATATTCCATTATTCTCGCCAAAACCGGGCATATTAAAAAAGGGGAAAAAATATTAAAGAAGTGGGTAGACCGGTATCCAGAGGATTGGCGGTTATGGAGTAGATATGGATATTTTACTCTTTGGTTAGGGAATAGGAATAATGCTGCAAATGCATTTAGAACTTCTTTGGGATTCAAACCTTTTTTTAAGGAAGCACAGGACGGCCTTGATATTGCTACGGATAAAGGGTATATGGTAAAAAATGAACCACGAGCCTATGAAAGAAGAGGGTATCCAATAGATGTTGGATATGCGAAATTAAGTAAAAACCCGTCGGATGATGAGACACGATTTAAGTTGGTAGAAAATTTAATTGGGGTTAAAAGAATTGAAGAGGCAAGAGACCAATTAAACATTCTAAAAGATGAACACAGTGAGACTGATAGATATAAAGAATTAGATGCACGACTTACACCAATGCTTGAAGAAAAATATACATCTCTTCTTGAGGAAAGTATTGCAAAATTAAAGGAAGATCCAGACAATAAATATACAGTTAAAGATGTCGCTAGTTATTATTCTAGGCTTCAGCAATCTGAAGAAGCTAATGAAATAATGGAAGATTATTTAGCCATGCATTCAGAAGATATTGAGATGAGAGAATATTATGCTGATATTCTTGCAAATTCTGGTGATTTTACTAGTGCCGCAGAAGTTCTATCTGAATTAATTTATGATGGTTACTCTTCAAATAGAATAGTTAAGAAAGCTGCAAATTATTATGGAAATGATTTCGAGTACGATTATTCAATTAGTGTAATTAAAGATTATATTGATGGAAAGCCATTAAGCACAACCCAAGATTTGAAATTCCAATTAGCAAAGTTTTATGCTTGGAACTATCAGTGGGATGATGCAAGGGATCATGTTGAAGAATTATTAGAAGTTTATCCAGATAACAACGACTATAAATTATTTGAATCTCAATTAATTGTGTGGACAGTTGATGATGCTGGATTTGATGTTGCTGAAGAAAGCTTTGGAGAAGTTTTGGCAGAAGATCCAAACAATATTGAAGCCATGTTGGGGTTAGCTACAATTTACTCCTGGAAGAGGAGGCATTCAGAATCAAAAGAATTAATTGATAGAGCACGTTCAATTTCACCAAATAGTACAGAAATTGCCAGTGTTGAAAATTTTTACAATGCTTCATTAGCAATAGAAGGTGACAGAGTAAAATTAGAAAAGCGTGGTGAAATTGGTGAGTTAGTAAAGGAAGAGGATTTTGAAGGAGCTTTAGTTCTATTCGATGAATATTTTGAAATGGATGATGAACCCTCACGGCAAGTATATCGTGAATATGCACAGATAAATTCTGCAGCAGGAGATTATGGTACTGCAATAGAAGTATACGATAATTTGTTAGAGGAAGAATATGATAGTGAGATTGCTTTAGATAGAGCTAATACATATTTGTGGAATGGAGATTCGTTAAAAGCATTAAATGCATTTTTGGAATTGTCAGAAAATGACCCAGATAATTACGATGCAAAAATGGGATTAGCAAATTCGTATGTTGCTAATCTGGAGTATGGTGATGCTGATGATCTTTATGATGAGTTAATTGAGGAAACAGACGATTCACTTCAAGTTGTTTTGCTTAAGCAGAGACAAGATATGCTGCCTATGTATGGGGTTACTGCTGGATTAAATTCGGCATTTCAATTTATAATTCCAACTAATTTTAGTTTAATTCCATCTTTCATATATTATAATGATAACCAAGAGTTGACCTACTATCAGTATGGCTTACGTGCCGAAGTAGGAATGTTTAGATATTTTACAATTGGTGGCTCTTGGATGCGTACTGATATACATTCGCTTAATAACCAACAAAGTTTAACAGAATTATTAGGACAACTCTACTTCCATCCATTTAGGAACTTTTCTATTGGTGGAAGCCTTGGAAGATTAAATATTGAAAGGGAATCGCAAAAAAATATTGGAACTCTAGAAGCACGGTGGTTCTCCGAGGATTTACTATTAAGAGTCGGATACAGGGATACAGATGCTCGTCTCTTACTTATTTCCCCATATTTAATTGATGTTAGATTAGATGCTTATGTATATCATTTTTCTGGTAATTACAGATTAAAAGACAAATATAAATTTTTACTTTTTTATCGATATTTCACTATCTCTGATGGTAATATTGCTAACGATTTCCGATTAAGAATTGGAAAAGCTTTTAGAGAATATACCTTTTTTGGATATGAATATTTTTTCTCAGATTATGGCTTTTCATCCCCTACATACTTTTCTCCACAAGAATATAGTACACATTCAATATGGGTAGATTATGAATACAAAGAGATTAGAAATTTAGATTTAGTTTTAGGTGGGCAAATAGGCTATGCACCATCAATAGATTTTATTGTAGGTAATGTTTTTGTTGATGCCAGCTACAATGTATTAGAAGATCTTAGACTAAATGGAAGAGCCACCTATGGTAATTCTTATAGATTTGGTAGTACATACCAATTCATTTCTATCCTCCTTTCAGCTTATTGGAGCATCTGGTAATAATTTATATTATCTATTATTTTTTTGATCTACCTTTACCTAATAAAACATAAGCAATATAAAACTTTGATGACTACTGGTAAAAAAAGATGCTTATGATTATGTTAGGAGTGTGAGTTCTTTACAATTACAAATAAATGATAATTATATGAATAAGTTTAATAGATTTTTACTGGTTTTTATTCTTAGTCTGTTTTTTCTAAATACAGAAATTCTTTTTGCATCTCCTCCTATTAAGAAAGGTGACAAAATTGGAAAAGTAGTTCCAATCACCGGTAATGTTGAGCAATTAAAATATTTTTTCGATGCCCTTGAGAAAACAGGTTCTGAGAAAATTCGTGTTGCACACTATGGAGATTCTATTATTTGGGGAGATGTTATAACTGATAATTTAAGAGTTTATTTCCAAAAAAAATATGGTGGGCATGGTCTAGGTTTTATATCAATTTGCAATGACGATTTATCTGCACGTAAAACAATTATTCACGAATTTTCGGATGATTGGGAGTGGGCATCAGTATTCACAAAAAATAGAGACAAACTTCCTTTTGGAATAGCTGGGATAGTTGGGAAAGCTTCTTCTAATAGTACTGTTACATTTAAATCAAGAAAAGTCTCACCTGCCGCAACTTCGTTCTCAGAATTTTCAATCTTTTATTCTAATGCCAATTCAAATTCATCCATAAGTTACAAAGTTGATAAAAAAAGAGCAAAGAGTATGAACTTATCTAGCGGAAGCAATTTGAATGTAACTAGTTTAGATTTTGGAAGAGGTGTAAAAGACATTAAGTTAGAATTAAAGAAATGTGATGGAGCTTATTTTTATGGGGTTACATTAGATACTGGAAATGGAATTTATTTTGATAATTTTCCTTTCAGAGGAAATTCTGGAGTATCGTTACGAGATATTGATGATAAATTACTAACCGGATTTGCAAAAAATCTTAATTACAAATTATTTATTTTACAATTCGGTATAAATGTAGCTGCTGGTGGAAACGTTAGGTACCAATGGTATGAACGTATGATGCTTAGAATTATTAAGAAAATAAAAAAGTATTTCCCAGAAACTTCCATCCTATTTATTTCTCCAGGCGATTTGGGCAAAAAAGATGGAAGAGTAATGCGCACTCATCCAGAGATTAGAAGGTTTGTTGCAATACAAGAGAAAATTGCTGAAAAGGGAAAAGTTGCTTTCTGGAATATGTTTGAAGCTATGGGGGGAGAAAATTCAATATCTAATTGGGTAGATGCTAAACCTCCGTTAGCATTTAAGGATTATTGCCATTTAACCTGGGAAGGTGGTGAAGTTATCTCGAGTAAATTGGTTGCAGCATTAATGGCAGTGAAATCTAAATAATTCAAAATTAGCCTTAATTTCAAGAAATATGGTTATTTTAATGTTAAAGTGTGTGTCATTTTGAGCCATTTTTCGTATATTACTACAAAATAATTTTAACAAGTCCGTTTATCCTATGAAATTCTATTATTATGTAACTTTATTATGGCATTATTTTTGTTATTAACGTAAAAAAAGTGTACTATTGATGAAAAAACAAGAAAAACATACATATAAGATTGAACTAGACAATAGAGAAGTTCTTCCTCCAAAGAGAAACGAGAAGAAAGAAAAATTACGAATGATTTTCTACTCAGGAATACTCTCTTTATTTTTCATTGCAATAATTCTTTTTACTCTACCTATGACAATACTTTCATGGGAAGGATTAATTGTTTACGCCTCAATTGTTTTGCTAGTTATTTTCTTATTCATTTTATTATTTAGATATTTTACTATTCTATTTTTAGCCTATTTTTACGTAACTAAATACACCGTTGTAAGCCAATCTAGATTTACACCATTTATTTCAATTATTATTCCAGCATACAATGAAGGAGTTAATTTAAAGACTTCGGTAGAATCACTATTAAAATTAAACTATCCTAATTACGAGCTTATTATTGTAAATGATGGCTCAAAAGATAATACAAGAGAAATTGCTGAATCACTAGTTGGGATGAGTGAAGGGAAAACCTCGGTGGTTAAAGTTTCTTTAATTAACAAACCAAATGGTGGTAAAGCAAAAGCCCTAAATGCTGGGATACAGTATTCTGAAGCTGATTTTGTTGTTTGTATGGATGGGGATTCAGTATTAACTCCTGATACCCTTAAATATGCAATTAGTCATTTTTCTGATCCTGATGTTGGTGCTGTTGCTGGTAACGTAAAAATTGCAAACAGAGGAAAATGGCTTACAGATTTACAAGCTTTAGAATATGTTGAAGGTTTAAATTTAGCCCGTTCTGCTCAAGGTCATGTTCGAATGGTAAACATTATACCTGGTCCGATAGGGACGTTCAGAAAAGAAGCTCTTCGAGATGTTGGTTTTTACACCAGCGATACATTTGCTGAAGATGCAGATATGACACTTAAAATATTAGCTGTTGGTTGGAAGGTTAATTACGAACCAAATGCACAAGCATTAACTGAAGCTCCAGCAAAATTGATGCAATTACTAAAACAAAGATATCGTTGGACAAGAGGCATTTTACAAGCTGTTCGAAAACATAAAAAGCATCTTTTTAATCCAACATTAAATTTTAATAATACGCTTGTTCTTTGGTCAATGTTTTATGAAGCCCTTCTGTGGCCAGCAATGACAATTTTTGCAAATCTTTTTTTCATTTTTGTTGCCATATTTAATGGAATGTCAAGTCTAATTTTTTATTGGTGGCTTGGAATAGCTTTGCTCGATTTTATGTCAGCAGTATATTGTATTGCAGTTGAAAAAGAGGAATTTAGATTAGTGCCATGGGCTATAGTTTATAGAATGGTTTTTGTTCTTATCATAGATGTTACTAAAGCAATGGCAACAGTAGAAGAATTTTTAGGAATCCATATGGAATGGGGTCATCTTGAAAGATCAGGATTGGCTAAAAGTAAAAAATAGATTTTAATTATTTGAGGTAGAAATGGAACTAATTCCAATATTATCATTGATTATTCTTGTAGCAACAATATCAACTTTTATCTTAGCGGTTGGTGCTTATATTCTTTATAAAATAAGAGAGAGAAAAGGAAGAACAGGTGCAGCAGAGCAACCTGCTTATATTGATGCTGAATTAGTAACACCAACGAGGGTTGTTGCTGAAACAAGAACTACAAGAAGAACAAGGACTGGTGAGCAAATTTATACTAGAGGTACTAGGGAGGAAGCGGCTTATATTACAGATCCTCAAATGCGTCCAACTTTTGTTGCGCCTCGTGAAACAAGAACTAATGCTACTAAATATACTGCACCAGTTACACGTGAAACTTTTGAGGGAGAAAGATATACTTCCGCTCAAAAATTTAAAAGATATACTCAACCTGACCAAAAAGAGACAAAAGCGAAGAGAGAGGAAAGTCTTAAATGGCGTTAAGCAACAAAAAAAATATTGATAAAAAGAAGAAATCTAAACCTAAAAATGAAGGTACTGAAGCGATTAAGGGTTTAAGAGTAAATTACATTATTATATTCTTAAGTGGTTTAGTTATTCTAATTGCAGCTATTTTAACTTATCTATTAATAATTCAGAATGTTTATGGTAATTATGAAATATCAGAAATTCTACCGACTGAGAAGAATTTAGGAGAATATCAAAATTCATCCAAGGTAGGAATTTTGTACTCACAATATACTTCCAACATGTTGGATGATGAAGTTTGGGTTGAAGCTAATATTGATACGTGGAAAAACTTCTTAACGAATATGAAGATTGAGCATGAAGTATTTTCAGATTTAGATCTTGAAGAAGGGAGGCATCTTAAATATAACTTAATTATTCTGGCTGGTACTAAGTCACTTAGTGATAAAGAGGTAATGAGAATTAAAAGATATATAGATGCAGGTGGCTCAGTTCTGGCTACTGGTGGTGTAGCAACATTTTCTGATGAAGCTAAATGGAGAGGATGGGATTTCTTTAAAGAAACCTTTGGTATGAAGTTTACAAAAGAACTTTCACCTGACGAAGTGTTGGAAAAAAGTCATACGCTTCGTGGTAATTTACCAATTACTGCTGGAATTCCTACAGGATATATTTTACAAATTGCTACATGGGATAGACCTGTATATGCTGAAGTACTTGAACCTAGAACTGTTCAAGTAAGTTATTGGTACGACTATAGTGGCGAAAGAGGTTTAGTAGATGAACAGATTAAGAAAAGTGCTGGCATTGCAAATGGTTTTTATGGAAAGGGACGATTTGTTTGGTATGGTTTTGAACTAAATTCTGTTGTGGGTAGTAACGAAGATTATAATTATTTAGGTAGATTGGTAAAAAATAGTATTGATTGGTTAACCTACAATCCAATATCTTTTGTAAAAGATTGGCCAGAACCTTATGTTGCTGCGGCTATATATGTTCCAACAATAAAAGATAATTTTAATAATATTAATGCTGTTAAAAGTACAATTAAAGAATATAAATCTGATGCAGTTATAATTATGGAAAGTGATTTAGCTTTAAAATATCCAAATCAGACTGCAATGCTTTCTAAAACTGGTGAAATAGTACCAATAATAAATTTGGGTGTAATTGACCAAATATTTCTTGCTGAAAATAATCTAAGTTCTAAAGATATTCAACAAGCTGATATAACTTATATTCGAGACTCGTTAAGTAAAATTATTAATAAACCTATTAAAGGTATAACACCTAATGATGGGTATTATGACGAAGCAACTCTTGCTATTATGGAGGAAGAGAATATTAGTTATATAATTACAGATTCACTCACAGATAGATCTGTTCCAAATAAAAAAATTATTAATGGTAAGGATATCTTTATTATCACCAATACTTCCCGCGATGATATTGTGGTGCTGGATGAATTTGGTTTAACTGACCCTGAATTCCAGAAGTACACTTATTTTGAAGATATTGATAGGATAATTTTTGAGGGGGGTTTGTACGTTCTTAAAACTCATAATAATTATCTTCTAAAGCCACAGTACAAAGGTATATTTAAAGAAATTCCAAAATATATGCGTTCTAAAAATGTATGGACCACTTCAATTCCAGAACTTTTAGAGTGGTGGAATTCGAAAAGTGGTGTAGAATTAAAATACGAAAAAAGAGGGAAGAGAAGAATTGTAGTTGAAGTTTCAAATCATAGATATAAAATAGATGAAGAATTTGTAGTTCAAATAAATTTTAACAAAAAAGTTAAGAATATAAAAATTAGTACAGAATTAATTAATACTCTGATCCCCGCATTTGAGTATGACAAAACAACACAAATTTTGTATTTGCATATTAAAGATTTAGAAGCAGATGAAACGAGAACATTTTTAATTGATTTCGAGAATGTTAGTGATCAACCAAATCTGTTTCTTGTAAAAAATATATAGATTAATTATTATGATGAGTAACAAGTGAAGAGCCAAAATATTAAATATATTATAATTACACTAACTGCTTTTATTTTAGCAAGCTGTGTACAGTCAGTGGAAAATCCATATACAGGTGGTGGTGATGAAAATACAACTAACAAACCTGTAATAAATATACTTTCTCCAGTATCTGGTGATTCAATTCATATGGGATATACCGGAATTCTATATCAAGCGACCGATTATAGTGGTGGGCCTGGGCTTTCAAGTTATAATCTTTTTGTTGATGGTACATTAATTCAAAGTTTTGCCCAAAATGAAGATGGTTCAAATCCATTTCTATATTTTAGTTCTGATTCATTAGAAAAAAGATTAGGAATAGATCCTTACAACTGGCCCTCTGAAATTTCTTATGTTATGACTGTTTTTAATGAAGATGGAGATTTTGGAGAAACTTCATTAATCGATAGTATTTATATTGATAGAAAACCAGCTGCCCCAGGTACTTTAATCTTAACAAGAATTACTGATAAATCATTCAATCTTTTTTGGGATGATCTTTCTTCAAATGAAAACAAATACGAAGTCTGGAGACAAGATGGTAGCAACAATGCATTTGTTCACATTAAAGATTGGCCGGCAAATACAATTAGTGCAAATGATATTGTTAACTCTGATTATATTAATTATGGATATAAAATAAGAGCGGTTAATGGATTTGGAAACTCTAGCTTTAGTAACATTGTTTACTCAAGTGGTGTACCAGGAGGAGATGCCCCAACAAACCTAGTAGGGGAGGCTTTAGGTGCTTCAACAGTTAAGCTGACTTGGGAAGATAACTCTGATACGGAAGATGGTTTTAAAGTTGAAAAATCAAATCCTGTAACTGGATTATTTGAGACGTTAGTTGTTTTACCAAGAAATACTACTGAATATTTTGACAATGATTTATCTCCACTTACTACTTACCTATATAGAGTAGCTTCATTTAAGAGTTCTTCAATATCAGCATATTCAAATATTGTATCAATATCTACTTATGCTGCAGATGTTTCACCTCCAACTAATTTTAAAGCAACCTACGCCCCAGAATTAGAAGCTGTAAAAGTATCTTGGGA
>Ga0164315_10001939_pt1 | contig 15743 bp, 9 predicted proteins | sample GuaBasSedimGuay6_FD_113737 | JGI IMG/M metagenome (GOLD analysis project Ga0164315, IMG submission 113737) | Subseafloor sediment microbial communities from Guaymas Basin, Gulf of California, Mexico - Guay6, Core 4569-2, 0-3 cm | ecosystem: Environmental > Aquatic > Marine > Hydrothermal vents >...
CACAGGAAGGGGGACAACTTAGGATCGTACTCAAAATGGGTAATGATGAAATACGTATGGAAGATCAGAAGGTCATTATAAACTCCAGAAATATTGAATTAGGAGAAGCAGCAGTAGAGGCTGTAGTTAAAGGGGATTCTTTTAAATTGATTTATGATGTACATACTCATCCGACTAATGGTGCTCCCCCTGTAGTTCCGTTACCAAGTGGAGTATTAAGTAAAAATACTAAAACTAAATAATTATGTCATTAGAACAACAAGAAGCGCTTATAGTAAAATTAGGAGACGGAGGGGATTCTATACCTGGGCTAGAAATAGAACCAGTAATTGAAAATATTACTGAGAAGAGTGAAGAACTTAAAGGGTATACTAAGGTTGTTGATGAAGAGGTACAAGAAAATATTGACCGGGGGATGAGTCCAGATGATGCTAGGAAAGAAGCTGCAGAAAAAACAGAAGAAATAACTACCGAATTTAAGGAAAGTATCAAACAAGCGGTAAGCGAGAAAATAACCATTATTAAACAGGAATATAAAGTTATACAGGATGGACTAATAAGGATCCCAGAGGACGTAACAGGTATTATAGCTAATATTCTTCTTCCCCCTGCTATTGCAGCACCGGCAGCCGCTCCTAATCCTGTTTATGCTTTAAATTTAGCCAAATCTTCAAAAAATATTCTATCTGGGTTATTGAATACAATCGCAACGGCTTTTACCGCAATGCTCCAAGCCGCAAATCAGATCCTTTTTGTATTACCTGCTCCTGTGCTCTTATTAGCTGAGCAGCTAGCAATATTAAAAACCCTGGTAGATTCCATTCCGGTTTAAATAATAATTTCTTTAAATCAAGATTATAAAAGCTATCGGGTTGGTAGTGATATATAGCATAACTATCATTTAAAACAAAAATAATGAAGACTGAAAAAGAATTAGAAAATGAAAGATTTGACTGGGATGCTTATGAGGCTGAAGGTAACGTTACAACACACAACCCTAAAATAAAAGCTGAACCTGGTGTTAAGGTGTATTGTAGGGAAGATTATGCAGAAGAATTATACGATCTTTATTTTTCTGGTGATATAATATATGAATCAAAAGATTTATCAGATGGAATAGAATATACATGTACCATTGATTATGTTACTGAAAAAGAAGCATTTGCTACTACCGAAAGTGGGCAAACTGTGTATATAGAATTAGAGAAAGAGCTTAAAGATGCTAAACGTTTGAATATAGAGGGATTAGAATTTGTAGAGGGAGAAGAAATTGTTCTAGTAGTAAGAAGAGTAAATAATGATTATTATGGATCTGCAATAGACCATTATATAGAAACGCTAAAAGCAGAGCTTTTCTTACAAATAAAAGAAAAGAAAACTGCATATACTGCTAAGATTGAATCAATCAATAATGGTGGATATATCGCAAACATCTCGGGTATAAAATGTTTCTTACCTGGATCTTTAGCAGCTGCTAATAAAATAACGGATTTCGAATCTTATATAGGAAAGGAAATTTATGTAATGATAGAGAGTTATGTTGCACAAAAAGACATATTTATTATCTCATATAAAAAATACTTGGAGCAGATAATGCATCAGAAAGTAAAGGAATTGGATTTAACTAAAAAATATACTGGATCTGTTACTGGAACTTCAAGCTTCGGAATTTTTGTTGAATGGGAAGACATATACACCGGACTTTTACATAAAACTGAGCTAGGAGTCGTTGCTGAATTATCTAACTTTAGCCCTGGTGATGAAATAGAATTTTATGTAAAAGAGGTAAGAGATAATAATAGATTGACCCTTACATTTGCAGAACCGTTAGAAAAAACGGTAAAGCTATACGAGATAGAAAAAAGATTAAACGAAGGGGAATTACCCCAATATGCTGCAATAATTAAGCACAAAAGAAAAAATGGTGCATTAGTAGAAATCCCAGAATTGAATTCATTTGCTTTAGTTCCTAGTAATAATCTAGATAATAAAGTAAATGTTCTTAGAAACGGGGACGAAACCTTAGTAAGAATATATGAGGTTGACCTAATTGCAGGAAAAATGTTTGCATTAATATCTGATGAGTAATAGAAACCACTTTGATAAAGTAACCGCATTAAACTCAGCTGTAATAGGATTTGAGTTTGAATTCTTTAGTAACATGCTAAAGGGAGCGATGAAAAACTCGCTCTCTGAGGCTGTTGGGAAGACCGTGATTCTTTCGGATAAGTATCATTCTAAAACAGCGGTAAGTAAAAACACATTCAAATTAGAACCTGATTATTCAGGTGGATCTAAAATGTTTGAGTTCATTACTGGACCTTTACCTTATAGTGAAGCTATTCCGATATTTTATAAGATAATCAGATGGATAGAGAAAAATGCTTATACTACAGATGCGTGTGCATTCCAGTTTTCAGTAAGCTTCAGTAAATTTGATCCCTCTCTGAAAATTAGATTAGAGAATATTGATCGACTTAAGTTTTTATTAGGTTTTGATGAGACAAAGATATATTCTAAATTCGGGAATAGAACAAATAACGTATATTCAAAATCTATAAAAAGAGTAATACCAAGAAATCGGTTTTCTTTTGTTGAAAATATAAGAAATATAGACTCTAAAATGTTTAAAATTCCAGAGGATAAGTATTACGGAGTTAATTTTTCGAAGCTATCTAAGGGGTATTTAGAGATAAGATATATTGGGGGAAAGGATTATCATAAGAAAGCTAAGGATATTAGAGAGATTATGGACTATGTCTGCCTGTATATGTACGATATACTTAGCGGAAGAATATTGGGTTATACTGCAGACGATACCAAGAAACTTGAAGCAATGATGAAAGATTATAAAAACGTGGTAAGGAGTTTTTCTAGACCAAATTCATTTGCAATGTATTATCCAGATTTTCATCTACTTGTAGACTTAAAAGGTGACGAGGAGAATATAAAAACATATTATACTATTATGCGGGATAAGATATTTGATCTTATAGTAGACGGTAATATGAAGAGAGGGTTTCTTAACTATGATACCTCCACTGGGAGATTCCAAGTAAAAAACGCTAAAATAAGGGATGCTTTTGATATAAATGGCTTTGATATTATAGACTGCGATATAAAGAATTCAGTAATTAATAACTGTGCCTTTTATTCATGCAAGATAAGAAATAGTGAAATTATAGAATCTCAGCTTATGGGAGGTAATTTAGTAAAGAAAAGTAAAATAAAAAATACATCTGCTGAATTTTCAAATCAGCTTATAGATTGTTTTATAGATTCTAAAGGAAAGAAAATAGATTGTGAAATCGAGGGAGGAGTATTAAGAGCAGGTAATACTGCACAGAACGCTAAAATTAGTAAAGAAACTGAAACCGTTAAGGGATGGTCAGAGAAAAGGAATGCTAGATTTGTTACTGATTCGAGATTGAAAAATTCGAATGCCGATACCAAAGAATTTCCTTTTAAAAATCAAAATTAAGGTAAAATGACAGAAGCAGAATTAGTACAGGAAATAAAGGACGATCTTTCGCATAGTTGTTCATTACCTTATAATCTTAAAGATCCTGAGATAAAGAGAATTATAAAGAGAGGAAGAGCATTCTTTTATGATAATTACCAATATTCAGTAGAGGACAGGGTTTTTGTGTTAGATAGCTCTCTATTCGGACATCTTGAGTTCAGACGAACCCGTCAGATTAAATTACCCGCAAAGATTGTAACGGTATATGAAGTTAGAGAAGTTAATGGTACTGGTATTAGTGGAAATCCAGATAAGGATTTTGGAGATTCTAAATTATTAGGGTCTGAATTATTAATGTCTCCTTTTGTTGGGGATAACCTTGTTTATAGAACAGTAATGTATTCTTATTTTGATTTGGCAAGAGCATACATGTTAGAAACGTTTGCTTTCAAATGGAATAAGAATTCTAAAAAGTTAACAATATTAGGTAGAGACCCAAATAGAAGTGGAAATGCCGGAAGTGGAGATTCCCCGCAAAGTAATAAATCCAGTTATATTGATGGGGGGGTAGATGTTGCAGTTAGAGCTTTTGTTGCTATTGATGATGATGAATTATATGACGATGAACTTTTTGTTAGGTATTGTATAGCAAAATCAAAAATAAACCTAGCTAGAATGTTAAGTGCATTCAATTACAACTTACCTGGTGGTGTACAAATAAACCCAGGAGAACTTAAAGCTACTGGAGAAGCAGAACTTCTTGAAGTTATGACTATGATAAACGATGAGAACACGCCATCGTATTTCTTGCAGTGGAACTAACCTTGATATATAGTAGGAAACTAAGGATTTCCTATGATCGAAATTTATAACAGAGACCCGTCAGACCCAGGATATAAAACTGGACAGGTGGAAATTACTGACCCGGTAGAGATTGCTACTGGTCAAATCAAAATGCTTTTATTAACCAATAAAGGAGAGGTTTTGGGAGATCCTAAATTCGGAATTGGTCTGGACCAACTTTTATTTGAATTTGACTTATCTGAAGATTCTATAAGAGAAGAAATAAGAAAACATATTTTTATATACGCACCAATATTTAGGGAAGTTGGTGGATATTTTGATATGAAATTTTTTGTAGGATCTAAGAGGGACATAGGGGTCTTTGATTTTTTTATCCCTGTATCTGATAATAATATACCGGTAGTGAGTTTAAAAGTAACGTAAATTATGAACATATTTAAGAAAAATAATATATTAATACAAGGATTAGTTTCTGATTCTTTTGACTATTTGCAAAGAGCATATGGGCAATCTCGTAATATATTTACTGTAGCCTCTGCATGGGGACAAATCCTTTTTGTTATCCAGAATATTTCTCAATTGATATTATACTTTATAGAAGATTCAGTTACCGAATTGAACATAATGGAGGCAACAAGAGATTACTCGGTTAAGAGTTTAGCAAGAATTTCGGGGTATGATCCTGGAAGAGTATCTACAGCTCAAGGAGAAATTGTAATAAAGTGGAATCTTAAAGCAACCGATGTTGGTGGAGGCGCTGTAGTATTAGAAAATAATACGAAAATTCGATGTGAGCAGAACGGACTTGCATATACGTTAATATTAAATTCTGCGAAAACTAAAATCTCACTTACCCCGTCAACTAAGAAAAAATTTAAAATTGTACAGGGGGTATTTAGAGGAGATGTATTTACCGGAAATAATAGACTTTTACAGAGTTATAACGTAAATAACGGAGCAGGAACACAAATAGACCAGAACTACGTTAATGTTTACGTTAATGAGGAAAGATGGGAAAAATATGATTCCTTGTATGACATTCCTTTCGACGGGAAGGGATATTTAATTAAGCAGGGGATATCTTCGGGTATTGACGTATATTTTGGGAATGAGAGCTTTGGAAAGGTTCCCCCAGCGGGAGCTTTAATCAGGATAGAATATCTTGAATCCCTTGGGACTGCAGGAAATATACGGACAACTAAAGACAATCCAGTAAATTATGTATTTACCGCATCAGGAGAGGATACATTTGGAACAGAGGTTAACCTAAATGATTATTTAGATATTGTCAATGAGATTGATCCGTCTTTCGGAACAGATCCGGAAAGTATAGCACTCCTACGATTAGTCGCTCCAAAAACAAGTAGATCTTTTGTTTTTGCGAATGCTGATAATTATGAAATCTTTTTAGAAAGGTTGGGAATATTTTCTCAGGTAAGTGCATTCTCTACTTTTGACGATTATGACTTAACCGATGATAATATCATTTATATTTATTTAGTTCCCGATGTTACGTTAAATCTAGAATCTAATGAGGATTATTTTGATCTTGATGTATCGGATTTTTTATTAACAAACTCACAAAGGATTGCGTTATTGAATTTGATTGAAGATTCCGGGTCTATGATTGCTACAACAGTAGTTAAGATTTTAGAACCTACTATATCAAAATATGTTGGGAATGCTATCATAACTGTCTTTGAAGGGTATGATCTTGGTATAATAAAGGATAAAATACGCGAGCAATTATCTGATTATTTTATACATCTTAAAAGAAGAGATAGAGTACCTAAGTCTGATATTATAGCAATATTAGAAGGTATAGCGGGAATAGATTCTGTCTCGTTCTATTTTATCGGGCAAAAGAACGAAGCAAATTATAATTCTATAAAAAATCTAACCAATGTATCCAATGCGGAGAAAAGTAAACTTGTTGGATTAAACGAATACGGAGACATTGTAATGGCTAAAGATGAATTAGTTTTACTTAGAGGTGGATTCAAGGATAGAAACAGTACATATTACGATGAAGGTATAGTGGATAATAAACCATGTAGCGTAAATATTTCAGTTACTGAAATTGTAGAGAGAGGATATAGTGCAGGGAGAAATGTTCAACAAAGAGCGGAATTAATAGCAAGAAACAAATAAAAGAAATGGAAAGAGATTATAGCCCATATTTTCCTGAAGATAGTAATACTTCATTTAGCCCAATTGGGTTAAAATTCAAAAGTAATGTTAGTACTGATTATACAACACAAGATGTATACGGAACTCGGGAACTTGCTGAAGAAAGAGCGTATAATATAGGATGTTCTGGGTATAGAAGAGTACTTATTAATGCTAAAGGTTTATATAACTATGCTCCGTGTTCTTCACAGACCGATTATTATGATATAATGAAATGGATGATACCTAATACAAGGGCTAGAGATTATTATGCTTTTGATCCAACTGATAATTTAATTGATGTTCGGGATAGCGTAAATGATAAGGTTAAAGAGGGGTTTGATTATAAAGAAAATATATTTAAAAAGACTATGTCTAATGTTATATTTAGAGACCCAGTTAAATCTTCAATATTAAAAGAAATGCAGAGAATAATTTTTGCATTAATAGAAAGTGTTAAACAAATAAGGAATAGTTTTAATTATACTGTCCCTAAAAACAATAAAAGAGTTTTTTGATCCATGGCTAATAGTAAATTATTATTCTTCAATAAACGGGGAGAACCATTAAATTTTGAATATACCGGTCCAACCGGTCCAAGTCAAGCTGATGCTAATTTTTTATATACTAGTGCTTCTGTTTCATCTAGTAAGGGGTTAGTAGATACCTCGAATCTAAATATATCCAACCAATTAATACTTAATGAAAAGGATATAAACGGGTTCGATATAATAGGCTGGGGAACTGAGATAGCTGATTGGCTATTAAAAGGCACAGAAGTAACTGTATCAATATCAATATTAGCATCTCCTAATAAAATTTCAGGAATTCTTGAATCTGTTACTGTTAATGCTTCTTCTGTTGAATTAGTATATAAAAGTTTAACTGGGAATACCTATCTTTCTGATGGTAAGAAATTATATTTTGAGACTACTTATAAGGATAGACCTGACGGGTACTATAAAGGCACAGCATATTTCGATGAGGTTTCTGCAGGCTTATTTGAGAATTTCCAGATTTTTGTACTTCAAGAATTCAGAGAGGTTTCAGAAGGCCCATTAGTTCATGGATATCCACATGCTGATATTTCATATACTGATGGGGGAAATTCTAAATGGAGAACAAGATGGGATAGTGATGCATACGGAAACGTAGATGTTACTAATATAATATTTAATTATAAGATACAAGAAGATGATTCAGATGCTAATGGAGATCCAGTAATATATGGGTATCCTAACGTTGTTTATGAAACTGCTGGTGCAACTGGAGATTATTATGAAGATGGTTACATAGTAACCTCTGCTAATATAGAAGCTTCTCTTGGATTAAATATTGCATTAAATACTACTAATGTAGGCGCGGACGTATATGAAAGGAAGTTAATTATCGAAGAACTTATCGATGGGGATCCAGTAAAGGTTATGGAGATCAATTTTTATGGACAAGTAACTGGAGAAGACGAGAGATTAGATGTATTGACTAGGAACCTTGGAAGAGCATTTTTACCTAGTGATTCCCCAATATTAAGAAATCACGATCCAGATGAACCGTTCCCTGATTACGTAGAGCTTAATGAAAAACGGAAGGAACTTATGATTGCGGGGGAAGAGATCTTCCCGTATATTGGTAGTTATAAAGGTCTTATAAACGCATTAAGATTCTTTGGGTATCAGGATCTAAGAATAAAAGAATACTGGTTAAATATTAGATATAATGACGATGTATTAACACCATTACAATCAACAAGTTTATACCTAGAAAGAAATAAAAACCAAAAAGGTGGTTATACTCAGAACGTTTTAATAAAAGATGTTTTAGATAACCAAAATAGCGGTAAATATAAACTAACACAAACATACGGACCTAATGCCGATGGGAAATACGTTTTAGATGTTTCTTCTGAGAATACGATATTACCAAATGATACTTATAAAAAGACCTCATTCTTCGGTCTTTATTATGACTTATTAAAAGTTACTGACGAAACGGACCCTTATGGATATCCAGTAACTGAAGATGCGTTTATGTTTTCCCAAGAAGAAGTTATCTTAAAATTATTTGCACTAAAAGAAAGGCTTAAGAAAACATACCTTCCCCTGAATGCTAGAATTATTGATATAACGGGAGAAGGGGTTTACTTTAATATCTATAATACTAGAGCATGGACGGATTCGGTCGATCGACATGATATAGATTCTGGCTTTAATCTTGAGATTAAATTAAATCCTGATTTTGGTTTTATTGAAGACCTAAGTGCATTTAATACTAAATCTAATACTAAAGGGGGCCAAACTCCAACTAACTATAATAATATAGTTGAATTAGATTTTAGCGTGACTGGTCCTAGCGGAGATGCATTTAGAGTTGATGGATATCTTGGTAACAATCCAACCGTTGTTTTACAGAGAGGAAATCGATACATTATAACAAATTCGTCTGTTACATATCCTCTATTTATTACAAGAGACCCTTTATTAACCCTCGCTCCTCCATATGGAATAGAAAATAACGGAGCTACTGCAGGCAGTGAGATAGTATTCGATGTATCTCCAGAAGAATCGGTATCGCTGTATTATTATTCGGATGCTAGAACTCTATTTCTTAATGGGGGGATAACTACCACAACGCCAGCAATATCTGATCTAGGAAATATATCAAATCCTCTAGGGAATGGACAGGAATACGGTTCAGACGAGAATAGAGCAATGCTAGATTCTATCAATAATTTTTATAGAAAGAAACAGGACGGGGAGATAGTAGAACTTGGAGATAATAGATACGATCCTGCTAATTATAAAGATCCTGCTACAGGTGAGAACGTACCAGCTCCTATAGGGATGCCAGTTGTTCTTGAATTGGACTTAGAAGAAACTATTTGGGACGATCTCTCAGTAACTTGGAGCTCTTTAGAAATTCCTGTTATGCACGTTAATGATTCAGTAAGGATTAAGGGAAATCCTATTAACGGAGCAACTGGATTTATTGACCAAGTTGGTATTATAACAGCAATAGCTTATTCGACGGGGGTATACACAGTAAACCTAACCTCTGGAGACGAGGATTTTGATGAAGCCTCTTTATTTTCTAATAAACAGGATTATAGTTTACTAACTTGGGATAATATAGATTTCTCTAATTATGTTGAGATCGAGTGGGAAATAATAAAATCTACAAATCAAAGTGGAACCCCATATGCGTTTAAATTTCGGGGTCCGATAATGGATTACTATAAGATGGCACATTTTCTACCATATACAGGGGAATATCAAGTAACTGGATATGTTTATGATTCTTATAATTATAGGAGCATTAAAATTGTTGATAAAGCAATAGTGGTTTCCCCCCGTACTATTGATATTACTGCATGGACTAGATATCATGAAAACGAATTCTATGTATGGGACGAAATGGTACAAACTTGGGATGATTATAAAGCTCCTTGGCAATATATTGCTGAAGGTGAAACCTATAATGAACTAAGAGAAACTATGTCTTATGATATGCTTAATTTTATTAACTATGGTAATTCTGCATATGAAGGACAGAATGCATTAGTTAAAGTAACAGAAGGAGGGATACCAGCAGCAGGACATTTTACTCTTGAACAAGAAGATATAGAGATATCTCAAATAGTATCATATAGGGTTGGGCTTCTTTCACAATATGCTATTGCTGAAGTAAGAACAGCAACCCCGCACGGTTTCAACGACGGGGATACTATTTTTATAAGAGGTTCTGTTGAGGATGTTAATGGGGATTGGCCAATAACAATTCCGTTTGGTGCTACTGGTTATACTTTTACTATACCAAAGGTACTTGAACCACAAGCAGGAGTAGAATTTAACTTAACCTTTTTAATTGTAGACCCTGCATTTTATCCAAATCAATTAACTAGTTCAGAGGGGAGAGTAAGTGTATCAATTGATGGAAGAGTATTAGCTGATGTTATAGCAGAACCAGAAATAAATTCAACTATAAGGAATTTAGTATCACAAATCAATAAAACATATACCTCTCCTGATTATGTTGCTTCTACACGCTCCTTTAATGCCAATACGGGCGAAATAACAGTTAAATCTAATGACGAAAGTTATTCTAAACTTAATGGGATCTCTTTTATTGTTACTGCTAGTGGATCTTTAAGTTTAAGTTTTACTGATACCGAATTACATGGAGGTGTTGATTTAACAAAAGGTTATGTAGAGTGGGAAGAAACAGATACAGACTTACCTGATGAAAATCTTAGGTTTTGGGGAACAAAAAGATTATCTTGGGATGATATGGGGGATGATGTCACTTGGGATTCTATGTATGCTCATACATTTGATGATTTTGAATATAATAATGATTGGCTAGGTGGATTTGAAATTTATGGAATAAAAGAGGCTGATCATTTAATAGTATCTCCATCAAATGAGGTTGTACCATTCCCAATAGGAATCACATTTACCGCGGGTATATTAACTCTCGGAAGTGTCGCAGACCAACTTAATTCATCTGATGATGAGAATATAACAAATTTCTATTATAGAGCATATCCATCAGAGGATTATAGAGATTATGTAACAACAGCAGGCCCAACGGGAATATCACTAAATATAGTTCCTGGATTAACCTCCGCATACCCTTCACCAAGGACAGTACCAGGAGCAGATCCAGTTAATTTTACTAATTTTACATATGATGCATAATAAAATATATAATAAATGTCAGATACTATATTAAATATTGTACAGGGAGACAGTGTATCTTTTGGATATAGCGGAATAGGAGATATTGTAGGATATTCCTGGGAGTTCCCTGGTGGAAATCCTACTGGAGCTACAGCAGATCCTTCTCCTAATGTTCTTTATACTAATGTTGGTCTCTTTGATGTTTCTTTAACAACTGAAGATGCATATGGAGTTTTCGATACAGATTTAAAAACTAAAATAATTAATGTGGATCCTGCTCCGTGGGAGGTTGATTTTACAATATCAGAGAGTCCAGTATTAATGGGAATTAGTACAAACCTAACAAATATAAGTATAGGATCACCTAATTATAATGAATGGACATTTCCTACAGATGGAATTATAGCTTCTGGTGTAACCGCGAGTAGTAAAATTAGTATTAATGGATTAAGATATATGAATTGGCTTACTTTAACAGGAAGTCATAGTGACCCGGCTGGAACAACGGTTACGTCGTCGGTTAAACTTTTTGCTAGTAGTGATTTTGCGCTTGGTAGTAAGGTTGAATTAATGAACATAAGGAAGCTTGGTCCTGAAGAATTATACAGGGAAACTTATGATTATGATATAGGCGATCCCTCATATATGGGGGAAATCTACTCAACTGCCTATGGTTCAGTAAAGAATAAATTACCTACTGTTGGGGCTACATCAATAGGGCTAACATATTCTTATGTAATTGATCCACAAGGAATAAACCCAGGAGAGTATAAGTACGCAACATATGCAAGTGACGGTTCAGTTATATACCAAGTAAACTTTGGGGATTCCTATGTTGATACATATTGGAGTCTTAGTGGACTTACTGGCCCTACTGGATTATTTAATCCCCATGTTGAGGGAGAGAAGGCAGAAATTACAGGAAGAGCATTTTCTTCTTTTAACGTTAAAGAAACCTCATATGTAGCAAATAATGATGATGTATTTGATGCATTAGGGGGAGCAAGCTCGGGAAAAACGATAGGGGATAATATAAATAATGGTAAATATACTTCAGATATAAAATCACCAGCACCAGCACTTAATGAAATAGTTAATCCAAACTTTGCTTTAGTTGCAGATAATTATAAAGCTACAGGGGTTAATGATTTTGATAGATCATATCTAACATATTATGTTAAACCGGTAGTTATTAACACAAGAGATAACGGGGCTAGCTTTTTCATACCAAAACCTACTATAGATAAGCTTTTTGAACATCCTATTAAACTACCAAATCCTGGAACTACTGCTGACTCTACTATTGGGATTACTACAAGCGCAGATATACATCTGTCTTCAGACCAACGAATAAATAGTATTAATGAATTTGCTAGATCCTACGTAGATACTTCACACATAAGGACTCTAAAAATGCTTAGAGGGGCAACTAATATAACAGAAATTGGTAGATATCCTGCTATACCATCTCAATATTTACTTCCATATAGACCTAGTACATCTTTTCTAAATAATAGATATGGCCCTGTTTGGGATTCGTCTTATCCTCCAATGAGTTTGCGTATGAATATTTATTACGCTGGCGGGAAAAGCGTACAAATAGATGTTTATTTCGGTTTACCTGATGTAGATACACTACATAGTAATATTATAAAAATCCCCGCAGGTATAGATCCGGATATTACAGGAGGTGACGTATATGAGGTTGCAAATGCTTATGGTAACGACGTAGCAAATGGTTCTTGGATATTAGCAGAAAATAATGGAAACGGATTAGGAGTTATCGGGTATATAAATGCATACATAAAGGATTCTACTCTAGGTTTACCGAACGGTACTGATGAACTTATAGCAAAAGTTGATGATTATTATACATTACCCACCCCATATTCAGATAATCTTCCCGGAACTATAATAAGTGGTTCTGGTCCTACCCCATATCCTGGGATTTCTATTGAAATCAAGAATCCTGAAATAACTAAAGTTGAACTGGTGGAACTTTATGGTATGGTTAGACAAGGTGGATTTTGGTATAGTTCTTTTTATGATCCAGATGGAGACGGGGATCCTCTATTAATGAGTACGCCAACAACCTGGGATTTCGGACGAACAGTACCCGCAGGGCAAACGCAAAATCTCCCCCCATATATAGGGGATCCTGCAGATTGGATGGATACCCCGAGTTCATACTTAGGAATAAGTTCTAGAATAGTCCCATTTTCAAGTGGTCCTTTAGGATACGGAAACCTAGGTACGTTTGGAAGTACGGAATTTGATAAAAGCGCAGGAATTAAAATAGGGGGAGAATTAAAAACTTAAATAATTAAAATGGCTAGTACCTCATTATTAATAACAGATATAGCAATAGATAGATCCAATGACATTTGGGCAACAGGAAGAGATGTAGTCAAATATAATGGATCTAATTTCGAACTCTATAATTTCGAGAATTCTGCAGTTCCCTCTAACCTACCATATTATCTAGATACTCGTTGTATATCAATGGATCCTTATGGGGATAAATGGATAGGATGCGCTACAGCACCTTATGTTTCAGATATTGGTATATTTAATCTTAAAGGAGAAGATGCACAGGAAGGGGAATCTTGGACATATGCAGAGATTGGTCCAACTGGAGATACTTTAGAAACTAGTATAATTTATGCTAGCCCTTATGGGAATGAGGTTATTGCATTTATAACAGAACTTAACGGGGGTGCAGGAGTTACCGGCGCTACTGGACCTTTGGGGGTTACCGGAGGATCTTTATATCGATATGAGAAGAAAACTGAGAAATGGTCAGAGATACTAACCGATTTTAATTGGACACATACATATGATATAAAAGCAAAGGGGATTGATGGAGAAAATTATGAATATTGGGTAGCAACAGAGATTGGTATTATTATATTTGCTGGGGGTAGCGATTGTGTTAGCGAGATGCTATTAGATGACGGGGACACTGTTAATTCAGCAAGAATAATAAACGCCGAAAATTCTTCACTTCCTAGTTCTATTGTATATAGTTTAGATTTTGATGAAGATGATAATTTATGGATGGGAACAGCGAATGGTTTAGTTTTCCTGTCTATTGATGGTGAATATACCGTATGGAACGACGGGGAATTAAGTTTACCCTCCTATGAGATTACAGTGGTAAAAGCGGTAAATAATGGACAGGTTTTCTTTTCGCCTGGTGATGGCTATGCTGGGCAAGGAAACGGTTTATATTATTTTAATGGGGATGTTTTAAAATCATTTACAGATGTAAATTCAGATCTACCTAATAATAACGTGACCGAAATAGTGACCTTCTGGAAGAAGTCAAAAAATACAGAAACTACTTACTATCCGGATGAAGTGTTAGTAACATGTTTAAATGATTTTGTCCTTATTAATTATGTTACTCCACACGTATATGCTTCTGCAAAAGCTGTGGGGGCAACAGGGTGGAATTTCATATACTATTCAGCGTCAGATAAGCTTAAATTACCTAGGGTTGATAAGTATAGCTGGGAATATCCGGCATGGAGAACATATCAAGATTTATATCTTGAATTTGACCACCCTGGATTAGATAGGAGAAATCTATTTTTATCCACAGAACTAAGAGATATTGCTGATGGTAGTGCAGGAACAAGGGAATATTGGAATAATGGAATTATACCAAATTATGAAGAGATAAAAGCAGCTAATGATATACCGTCGAATAATTGGATAGCTGGAATAACAGGGGATACCTCAATATCAGATACGTCTGGAATTAGTACTACCATAATGGGAGACCTTTATATTATCAGTCTTAGTATAAAAGCAGCAACTTCTATTAACTTAGGGAAAAAGGCAGACGGTTCGGATGTTATCATTTCAAATCCAAATGCTACTGATGGTACACCAGTGCCATCTAATTTAGGAATAATTGCTTATTATAATAAATTTGGACAGGTCGAAGGCTATAATACGATAAGGGGAAATTCAACACTTATCTATGACTTAAAACCTTCTTTTGACCAGACTTCTTTATATGTACTCGGGGGATATAAGAATAACGTAGAAGCAGGAGAGTTTGTATATGGAGACTATCCGGGTGGAGCATCAGGGGGAGGACCAATAGGCTCTGCAGTAGGAATATCTAATATAAATTCACCAAACATACAGGGTGCTACTGGAGATTATCCGTGGATACTTTCTGGGTATACAGGAGGAACAGGATCCCCTTATTTCCCTTCTTGGTATGATACAGGAGCAACAGGACAAATGGGGCTATTTTTAATGGAGATTGGACCAAATATAGGAACAGAAACCTCTCATGGTGGGATAGACCTAAGCGATCCTTATAATATACGTAAGAAATATTTCGTAAACGATTTTAGACATTTTCCTACAAATATACAGGATATCGACGGAATCACCCATGCTACTATAACTACATGTAAAAGAGCAATAAGTATATCTGCTAATATAGAGGGGGGTAATTCACTTTTATATACATATGCTGGTGAATATCCAGACCGGGACGATGGACTTAGTTTACCTTCATATATAGGGGAAAATAAAGGAACTTTAGATGGCATGGGAATTCATCTCATATTGGATCTATCCCTTAATTTAACTGCTGCTCAATATACTTA
>Ga0164315_10001941_pt1 | contig 15742 bp, 12 predicted proteins | sample GuaBasSedimGuay6_FD_113737 | JGI IMG/M metagenome (GOLD analysis project Ga0164315, IMG submission 113737) | Subseafloor sediment microbial communities from Guaymas Basin, Gulf of California, Mexico - Guay6, Core 4569-2, 0-3 cm | ecosystem: Environmental > Aquatic > Marine > Hydrothermal vents...
CCATCGTTTACCTGGCCACGAAAAATATAGGCTCTTCGCCCATAATAAATCACAATTAGCCGCTGTTCTTTCAACGCATTATCAGCAGGCACGACGCCGGTATGGGCCTTCAAACCATTAATAATCAGGCTTTCAGATTTTTTGATAAAGGCAATGCCGAGACTGTTTTTAATAAAGTCAGCAGGGCTGTCGAGGGTTCGCGCTTTTATATCGACGATTAAAGTAGCTGATTGTTTTTCGTTGTGCCCGCTAATAGAAAGCCCTTTGTCGTTAAATGCCCAGCCTTTGGGATAGTCAAATTGAAAGCGAAGTTTGTTGTGGTAAAAGCGCTCGGGCTGTTTTTCTTTTTGGACAGAACTCTTGCCCCAAACCAGTCCATTAGTGGCAACGCGAAAATTCCCTTTGTCGAGGTTTGGCGTTATTTTTTTAGCGGCATTTACAGCATCTTTTGACGATGATGCTTTTAGCATCTCACGCAGCCGTTTGTCATTGCGTGGATGAGAGGCAAACAAACCATGATAGGTTTGTGTTTTCTTGCCCGCATCAGCACTGCGTTTTTTCGTGTAGCGTTCGTGGGCTTTGAGCTGGCTAATAATCGCGATCATGGCATCGGCATCGTAGCCCGCGCGATTTAAAAATTTATTACCCATGGCATCGGCTTCCAGCTCCATCTCCCGCCCATAGCCCTTGACGGAGGCCGCCCCCCACTGTGCTGTCGCTTCTCCGACATCGACGCTGCCCGTGAGTATGGCGAATACCCCCGCGACAACGTTGGAGCCAGTTTGGGCGAGTTTCTGGCTGGCGGCATGTTCAGCCGTAATGTGGGCAACTTCATGGCCGAGCACCGCTGCCAGCTGGCTCTCTGAATTCATATAGCCCAATAGGCCTCGGTTGATATACACATAGCCGCCCGGTGTGGCGAAGGCATTAATATCGGGGCTGTCGAGTACGGTAAAGATGTATTTGTCTGCGGGCTCGTCACTGTGGCGGGCAATATTTTGCCCGACTTTATTGACGTAATCAGTGATCTTTTTATCCGTCACAACGGGGATTTGTGCGGTAACTTCGTCATACATTTCCTGACCAATTTTGGCAGCCTTTTTATCAGACATCATCAGAGCCTGTTCGGCATTGGCGTGAAACGCGGTGAAGATTAATACACTGAGTAATGTGCTTTTTATGAGTGATTTTCCGAGTAGCGATGACATTAAATTAAGACGCTTCACCGGCTCTATTACCAATAAAAAAGGTGCGCAATTGCAGGCCGATACCGTCGCAGGCCTGATCCTGTACCTGGGCGACGATGGGGATGGGCAGGATGATGGCGACCATATAGGATGACCCTCGGGCTTCTACTTTCACCCGGCCGCTTTCTTTGAGAGTCTGCAAATCCCAGATGATGGCCTCGTAGGTGCCGGTTTTTTCCCAGGTGGCAAAGCCGAAACAGCCGCCGCCACCGGGGCCGACAGCACAACTCACCGAGCCGCCGCGGTCGGTTGTTTCGGTACTGCCATCAATCCATATCATGTAGTGCAGACCCTGCTCCTTGAAGCGTTGGGCAATCATCGGTTCATTGAGCATTTTGCTGAGACGTTTCAGGCCCAGCGGTGCGGTGCGCGGTTCAAACCAAGGGTAGAGTAAATCAACAAACTCTTTTTCAGGAAGGACTGAAATCTCTTTGTCGGCCTTTAACTTATCGCCAATGCAGTCGATAAAATCAGGTTCCGTTTCGTAGTCGGCATAGTGGCGTCGCCCCAGCACCACAACCCGTTCGCCGCTTTCAAGTGCGAGTGCCGTAGCGTTTTCCCGGTATTCGTCAACGGTGGTCGTCGTGCAGGCACTCAGGGCGAGGAGCAGTGTAAGCGTAGTGATGGCTGCCAGATGCTTCATAAACTGGCGCTATCCTTAGCGTCAGCCGGGCTTGTCTGGCGATGCCGCAGCCATTGCTGTATTTCTGGCACCCGCGCAAAGCCGGGAATAAAGCGGGCGCCGGCATCGCGCATAGCGACCATTGAGGCCTGCTGTAAGGCATCGGTATCCGATTTTAGAAAGCGGGTCGGGGTTTTTCCGTAGGCGGTCATAATCCAGTCGGCGACAGGTTCGCCGGTGGCTTCAAAAACCTGCAAATTATATTTTATCCACACCTCAAATACTTTTAGCTGCGATTCGTTGGGCATGGAAATTTGCACATCTTCAACACTGGGCACCAATATCAAATCGGCTTCAGGGTTAGTTGGCATCTCAGTGGTGGTCGAGCTGTATTGAAACAAGCTGTCGGCGAGCCCGGTGAATAATTCGACCTGAATCTGACCGACAGAAATACTCACCTCCGGCCCCTCTGTACTTTCAAAGCTGTGGCTGGCAAAAGCCTCGTCAAAAACAACGATGGTGCGCAGTGGTAACTTGTGGGTAAGCGCCGGTGGGAAGTTGCCCTCGACCTCTACCCGGGTAGCGCAGGCACTGACGAGCAGGCTTGCTAGCACAAGGGCGCAGGCGATTAAATTCCGGGTATGCATTGCGGCTTTGTGTTCATTTTTGTTAAAGGCATTTATCGTGTCTCACTAAGGCTGTTTAAGCCGACAAAGGTTCCGCCATTGCGGTAGCTTAGCTCACGCATTAGTGCCGCGAAACGGCTCGCCGTCTCCATCCTGCCACCGGGGGCTAGAAAGTGCACGGGAAAGCCAATGGTATGAATGCGCACCCGCTGTTTTTTACGGCCGCGTTGGCGATTACTTTGATCGACCGCCTTAAGTACTCGGTGAATAGAGCCACCCGTAAAATCATCGCCAAAAACATAGAGGCTGATTTTTTTATCCGAGGCGTAAAAAGCCTGTATTGCCCGCTGAATTCCCTCCACCGGGCTGGAATTACTAAAGGGTGTCCAGTGAGCCATTTGATTAATAATCGCTCTGCGTCGCCCCGGCGTGTCGGGTAGCCACTTGCCACGATAGCTGGGAAACATGTAGTCCCCCATATCGTTCATCACCTGAATACCTTTCACCGTAGGGTGAATATCAAGAATATTAATGAGCTCTTCGCGCACTTTTGGCCAGGCGAAATCGACCATACTGCCCGATGTATCGATAATAAAAACCAGATATTCGCTGTCGACGGGAATACCGCCAATTAACTGGTTGGTGTTGGGGCTACCCAGCTTTTGCAGGCGTTGCATTTCTTCGGTGAGTATTTGCTGGGCGAGAATGAGTTCATCCCGCTCCGTGGTATCGGCCTGTGAAATAGACTGTAACTGTCGGTTAACACTGGCCAGCTGCTCTCGCAGGCGCGCGATACTTTTCTCTAGCTCCGATAGCTGCTCCTGCTTGCTGGTCAGTGTCTTGGTCATGATCTGAGTCTCGCCACGCAGGCTAAACAGTTGTTCCTGCAGAATCGTGACACTTTGATTTTGCGTCGTCTGGCTGTCATCCGGCGAGGTGAATTCAACGGTTTTCGCAATTAATAGCAGTAGAACAATGGCGCCAAAGCCACAGCTAATGACATCAAGAAATGAGATGCTGATTTCGACAGTTTGGCGGCGGGCTCGTTTCATCGTTTCTTCCTTCCCCAGCCTAGGGCCAGTCTCGCGAGGGACTTAAAAAAGCGCCTCTACTGACCAGGCCAAGTTTCCAGAACAGTGCGGCGGCCTCGGGGTCGCCTTCCATGGGGAATAAAATAACATTCACCGGCACACCTTTGGGCAGAGTATTAATCGCGCTTGCGAAAAGTTCGGCGCGGGCCTTCCCTGAAACAGTTGATCTACTGGGTTTACTTTTGCCCTGTGTGGGCAGGCCGTCGGTAATGAGGAAAATATTATCCGGGCGCTGGGTGAATTCATTGGCCACGGCAAAAGCATTAATTAAACTGGTGCCGCCGGCGGGCAGGGTCTTTTTCAGCTCGGTGATAGCGGCGTCTACGGTGATATTGTCAGCGGCATCTTGCCATTGCAGATGGCTATTACTCAGCGCCGGTGTCACCTGGGTGTTAAAGGTGTAAAGCTGGTACTGGCTGCGTGGCGGCAGTTGGGCGACCAGCCACTCGACGGTGCGTAAAGCACGCTGCCATTTTGCGGATTGTCGCTTAACGGCGTCGCCCATATTGCGGCGGCGCACGACATCAATAATCGTTTCAGCCAACATACTGGCCGAGGCGTCGACCAGTATTAGTACGCGGTTGCCGCCCAGTTTTAGCCCGGTCAAATACTGCCTGTCACCGTCGCCGATAAACTGGCGTACATCCTCACTGGCACCGGCGTCCTGTAATTCGGCGGTTTGCTGCTCCAGTGTTTCGACCTGCTTACGCAACAGGGCGATTTGTTGCTCGGGGTCACTTTGGGTGCTGAGTTCGCGTCGGCTTTGTTTGACATCGTCCAGCACCCGGTCTGATAAACCCTGGGTTTCAACCAACTTTCCTTCTACCTCGTTGAGGCTGTTACGCAGCAGAGTGTGTTGTCGTTCACCGTCGGTAATATCTGCCTGTAATTGCGCGGCCTCCCACTGCGTGCCCTCGTCGCTTTCACTAGCAGAGACAGTGGTAGGGTCGTGTTTAAGAATAAGAAAAAGTAACGTCACCGCACCAAAACCACAGGCCATAATATCCAGAAAGGACAGGCTAAAGGTGTTGAGCTGGCGGCGTTTACGAGACATTAAGTCGCTTCAATCAGCGTCAGAGATTGATCGGCGATAATAATGACATCGCCGATTTGTAAGTTATGCCAATCGCCATCACAGGTGATAGTTTTTGAGTGATCGCTTTGCTCTAAGACGACACGCCCATCGTTGTTACTAATTTCTGCGACGGGCTGTCCTGTCACATTGTTAGCGGTGTCCTCTTTATTTAACGGTGTGCCATCACTGAGTAGTACTAAACCCTGAGTCAGTGCGTAGGCGCGATGGCCCTGGAGTAGATGGGTGGCAGTCGCTTGTTGTGGGGCTGTTCCAGAAGAACGCTGCTTTGTAGCAAGCGACGATAAAGCGGGCAGGGCAGTGATAAAACTTAATTGCGCATCCCCACTTTTTTTATCGACAGCGGCGGCGATGCTATCACCCTGAGCCAGGCAGGCGGCAATAGTGGCATCGGCGGCGAGAGTGACAATATTGTCGTGCCCGGCGGCTTCAAGGCTATCGAGTACGCCGGGCAAGCTGGCGAGGCGGTGACTGAGTAAGAGACTATCGTAAGGTGTACTGGCGAGCGCTTCGACCAGCCGTTGCCAGCGCCGTTGGTTAGCGGCGATAAATTCACTGCGCTGTATGCGCAGGCGAAAATTCCCCTGGGGGGCACTGAGTTCAGTTTCGATTTCTGTTTCAGTGTTGAGCTGCGCAATCCAGCCGGGCAAGCGGTCGTGTAATTGCTGTTCACCGGCGGCAGTGTGCAGGGGGTCGTAACGGTATTCGCGAATAAAACGGTCGGCAATAAACTGCGCCCAGGTATCGTGAATTGCCTTTAAAGGAATGTCCGGATATTGACTGGCAGTTTGTCGCTGCACCCGCTCGGCGCTGTTTAATTCGCTTAATACTGTGGTGTGCAACTGAATGTCGGCGTGCAGTAGTTTGCCCTTTAGCCCCGAGAGGCTGGCAGCAGCAACGGCGGCATCGACCAGACCAGCAGCATTAAAGGGCGAGGCTTTTACTAGCCCGAGCAATATGCCTAAGTGCTCCGCCGTGGTATTGCTGGGCATGGCAAAAATCATTTGCTGGGGTTGCCCGGCATCGGCATAAAGTTGCTGTAATTGAGCATAGGCCAGGTCAGCGTGATGGCGGGCGTGCTGATTGCTAATGCTCAGTGGTGACAGACTGAGCTGATACCAATATTGGTTGAAACTTTGCTGGGGCTGCAGCCAGGCTTGCTGCAGTGCTTGCTGGCCGGTGATAACCCCCTGGTTTTGTAGCAAGGCATAACCGGGGCTGATGGGCGAAGTCTCAGCACGACCGGGAGCATGGCAAAGAATACCGCTGTCGTTTAACTCAATAATCGCTGTGCTCAAATTTTACTCCCTTGTCGCTGGCTGGCGTGTTTAAGCATCGGCTAATCGGTTTTTAAATGACGTAGTAAATTTTGGTCACAGTAATTATGAATATCCAGTACCTGTCGCTCCTGTAATAACTGCAATTGGTGCATGCAAAACATTACGACGATGCTGATAACCAGCGCGATAAAGGTTGAATTAAAGGCGACGCCCAAGCTGGAAGTGACGCCAACAATATCGCCCTGCACGGCTCGGTGGGCCTGACTGAGGGCCTCGCCGATGCCGCGTACCGTGCCGATAAAACCAATCGAGGGAATTGCCCAGGCGATGTAGCGCACCATCGATAGCTCGGAGTCGAGGCGGTCGGATTCTCCATCGCAGACATCGCTAATAGCGCTCGATACATCCTGAATATTGCGGGTTGCACCAAAGCGTTGCAGACCGGCGAGTAGTGCGCGGGCCAGTAAAAACCCGCGCTGTTGTTCGGGCAGGGCCTCCAGGGGGCGAGATAATTGCCGGGCATCTTCGGGGAGCACTCGATTACCCTCGCCAATTTGCAGCAGGGGTTGTTGCAGTAATTGCCGTTCACCTAGAGCGCGCCGGGCTTTAAAACCCATAATGGCCGTCGACCAAATCAGCAGAATAAAACAGGTTTCCTGCTCGTAATCTTTAACCACGGTGTAAAAGGAACGCTCAGCAACGGTGACTTCGCCAGCGGCTTCGCGGGCCAGTTGCTCTTCCATAATGGCCGCCGCACTGGGGCGAATCAGTGTTAGATAAATAGTGTGTACGACAATGACCGCCGCGAGCAGGGCGAATACCTGATAGAGAAATTCGCTGGAGAGCTGGCTGTTAATATTTTTACTGTTTGTGCTCATGTTATATCCAATGAGATTTTAGAAATAATTAAAGTAACGAGGATTAAATGTCGACCGGGAAAGGCACTGAGTAATCCTCTGATATTTCTTCGCTGGGCTTAAAGCGAGATGCGCGTTGTGCTTTTTTTATCGACTGTTGTTTCAGCGAGGCGTTGTTTGTCGGCTGGCTTTCTTGAGTATTCTCTTCAACCTTCGCGCTAGTATTTGAGCTTATTTCTTCCGGTGTTTTATCTTCGTCCGCTGCTAGCGAATGTATTGACGCCACACAGGTGAACACTAGAGCCAATTTAATGATGGCCGCTGGTGAGTTTTTAATAAAATAGTGAGACTTTATTTTGGTGCATGTCATTTTATTATTTGCATCCAGGGTTCACCTTATTCGGCGTAACGGGCAATGCGAAAACCCAGGTCATCGCGAGCGCTTTCACTGTAATCACGGTAGGACAAACGCAATTCTGTCATGCCACTGTGTCGCCAGCTGGCACCGCGAACAATTTTAAATTGCCCTTTAGTGGGGCCTAGGGGGTCGCTTTCAACTCCGCCAGAAGCACTCGCCGCAATACTGTAGTAGTCGTTAACCCACTCGGCGACATTGCCGCCCATATCGTACAGGCCATTGTTATTGGCGAGCAGGCTGGCCACTGGGGCTGAAACAGCAAAGCCGTCATTGTAGCCCCTGAGTACGCGGGGGAGGATTTTTGCGGCACTTCTATCGGCGACATTACTGCTTCTTATCGATGGTAAAAGCGCGTCACCCCAGAGGAATTTTGCCATCTTGCCTTTATGCCAGCGCGCGGCCCAGGCCCATTCAGCCTCTGTGGGCAGGCGGAAGCCAGTAGCCGCGGTGGCGTAGCCGCTAATTTTTCCATTTTCTTCAAGATAAAAAGGCGCCAAACCCTGTTGTTTACTCAACCAGTTACAGAAGCGCGCCGCATCGTTCCATGTGACGCTAACCACGGGCTGATTCAGTTGATTCAGAGTGTTGCCGCTGGCGTGGTTTGAAGTGTGTTGGCGCTGGAATTGGTGGAACTGCTGATTGGTGACCTCGGTAATGGAGAGATAAAAAGGCCGCTGCAATTTTACTTTACGCAGTATTTCGTTGGCGCGGCGGCCCTGTTCACGCCGGGATGCCCCGAGGGTAAATGTGGTATTGGGGCGAAACAGTTTTAATTTTTGTCCGCTGGGTGCGGTGATGGTGGCGGGGATACTGGCCGAGCGGGTTTGTGCTTCGGTCTTTAATTTTACCCGTAGCGTGCGCTCGACACCTGGTTGCGGGGTGAGTGTTGCGAAGTGACTGGTGTAACCTTTTTTACGAATCTCAATGCGATGGGGGCGGGCTAATAGTTTGAGGCTTTGGTTGGCTTTACCCTTTGCGATGCCGTCAATATAAAGCCGGGCGTCGGCGGGTTGTGCACTAATTTTCAGCTTGCCGAGTTTTGCTTTGAGAGTGATTTTTAGCTCGCGCTGCTCGCCCGAGGCAATGTTTAGACTATGCGTGGCGGGGTAGTAACCATCCAGATAAAGCTGCAACTGTTGTGGTTTGCCGGGTGGTAGTTCTATTTTTAGGGGGCTTGTCCCCAGGTAATTACCGTTGAGGGTGATGCCCGCACCCGAGGGCTGGGAGCTGAATAGCAAAATACCATCTGCTGCTTGCAGCTCAATTAAGGGCCATTCACGCTGCTCACCGGCGGGTACGCTGAGTGTTTGTTGCCACTCTTTATAGCCGGGTAGTTTGAGGCTTACCGGCTCGCCGCTTTGTAGAATATCAACTTGCAGGGGGGTGATGCCCTGCACGCTGCTATTAACCAGCACCTGAGCACCGGCGGGTTCAGAATTGATTTGTACCTGCCCCCAGGCGGGTTGCAAGTCGATAGCGAGTTGCTGGGTAATATCCATTCCCTCTACGTCGATGTCCAGGCTTTGGGCAAAGTAGCGCTCCGCCTGCGCTTGCAAGGTATAACTGCCTGGGGGAATATCTTGCAAGGTTGTGGGTGTCTCGCCTTGTCGGCTTTCTTGCGTGGCATTTTGCAGGCTAATTTGCACAGTTTCAGGATGGGCATTAATGGTGAGATGGCCGGGCATTTTATCCAATGCCAGCGGATAACTTTGTTGGGCGTCCTCGCTGACGAGTAATTCCTGTTCAAGATCAAAATAACCGGGGGCGCTGAGTTGTAGCTGAAATGCCCCGGGGCGCATTAAATAGCGGCCACCAATATGGAAAGAAATACCGCCGGAAACGTTAATAGTCGCCGTCGGCGGAGAGGGTTTTAGTTCCACCGAGCGTGCGGTCAGTAAAAACCAGAGCAGGCCGGCGGCAATACATAACAAGGCGGTAATAAGCGTTGGCACGAGGCGTAGCTGGGGGCGTCGGCTTTTTTTAGCGCCGCCGACGGGCGTAAAGTCGATGGGGCTAATAGTAGGACTGATAGTTGGACTATTAGCCGGACTGTTCCTTGGGTCGTCAATAGAGGTGCCGCTGGCGGTCTTGTCATCTACCATTACGTTTCATCATCCGCTAAATGGTTTCCCTGCATTGCACAATAACCGGGGCAGTGCCGGCGCCGAGTACCGTAAATTCTACTCGCACATCGCGGTAGCCGGGGCGTATCCCTTCAGCGATATATTTCCCTGGCTTTAATTGCAGGGTCTTTTCAGTGAAAGGGTCGAATTTGCCCAGTTTGAAAATGCTGACATGGGTGAGGTTATCAGAGCGCAGCACCACCGTTTGTGGTTTTTTCGCGTTGACCAATATGTGACTTAGCGAAGTGATTTGCTGTTTCAGTCGCTGCCCGGCCTGGGCAATTTGTTGTGCATCGCCAAGGCTTTGCTGGGCATCACGATAGACTGCCGGGCTGGCCAGACGCAGAGGCTGATCAATAAACTTTACAAGTTTGGCATCGAGCTGCTGACGCGCAGAGCTGCGAATTTTACCCACGGTGGCTGCCGTCACCGCTGAATCACGGCTGAGGATTTTATTGTAGGTATCTAGCGCCGCTTGCCACTGTTCTTTACTTTCATCGCTTTGGGCGCTGTTGAGCAGGCGCGCAATAGTCCGTTGGGCAATTTCATTATCGGCTTGAGCCAGCGCACTTTGTGCGGCATCCGACTGAGGCCTGATGGCGAGTGCCTGCTTAAAGTGTTTGCGTGCCGTGCTCAGTTCGCCACTGTGCAGCTGTTGATAACCCTGATTAATGGCGGCCTGAAATTGCTCATCATCCAGTAAACGCTGGGCTTCATTTTGCCCCTGCAACGCAGGCTCAAACAGGGCGTCGAGACTTAGAGCCTGGCCGTACTGAGCCAGTGCGGCGGCGTAACTGCCCTCAGCCTGCAGCGCTTTACCGCGCTCGCTGGCGGTGAAGACTTGGGGCAGTGAGACGCAACGCTGTTTGCCCTGTAAAGCCTGGGGGTGGTCTGGGGTAATCAGTAATATTTGCTCAAAGGCCTGTTGAGCGATTTCGCTTTGCCCTTGATTAATAGCCGCTAACCCCTGTTCGAGTAGCAGAGCTATGTGGGGCTCTCGCCCGGCTTCGAGTTTGTCGAGTAGGGCTTCGGTACTTTTATAGTGTTCAATCGCCGCCTTGAATTCCCGCTCGCGATAAAGCCGGTCGCCCTCGTTGGCGGCGCTTAGCACTTGCTGGTATTCCTCAGTGGCCCAATGCTGAACATTCATGGTTTCGAGGGATTGCTGTTTTTCCAGCACTCTGGCGAGAATATCCTGGGCCGTGCGGCGAGCCGCCGCGAGTTGCGCTTTCTGGAAAGGACTCTCTTCTATAGCAGGAGCTTGCGTGACGGCACCTGTCGGTTTTTCTTCGCTAATACTGGGTGGGCTTGTTGAATCGCTTTGGTAAATAGTGGCGATAAACAGTAATAACACACAGGCCAGAGCCGCCGCTATTGAGCCGTAAATCCAGCGGCGGTTTGAACCGTTGGGCGCCGTGCTTTGTGTGTCGCTAGTATTGTGAGGGGCGCTGGCGGGCTGGTCTCCTACCTTCGCAGCCGCTTGAGTGACTGGCTGGGAAAGAGGAATGTCGGCTGCCTGGATAGGCTCAAATTTTTCAGGCGCAATAGGGCCGCCACCATTTTTACTGTTGTCGTCAATATTGTCGGGCATTACTGAATAGTTTGCTCATCGGTGTTGATAGTGGCTGTTGTACCACGTTCCAGCGCGTAAATTTTTTGTAATAATTTTTTCCACTGTTGGTACTGCGCTTGCACATTACCGCTGAGCGTAATGGTTTGATCTTCCAGCGTAACGGTGCGCGGCTCCACCTCTGCCTCTAGCGATTGGCCCAGCTCGGTCAGGGCTTCGATATGAATCTGTGCTTCACCCTTTTTCGCCAGTCCACTTTTAACCAGCATGGCACCACTGCCGATGGCCACGGCACCCGCCGCTCGCGTTGCACTGCTATTACTGCCGGCCGCGACGATGCCGGCAATAACGGTGACAATGCCGCCGATGGTTCGCTCTCGTGACTGGCGTTTTAAATGACGCGTGGCGAGTACCTCATCGTAATTTTGCGTGCGCCAGCTTTGGTAGGGGGCTTCCATTTGCAGTGAAAAGGCGTCGTAATATTCTTGGGTGGTATCGACAAATAAATAATCCCGTTCGCGAATGCGCTGTATGCGTTGCAGAATGGGATCGTTCGTGGCGGGCAGGCGTTTAATTTCGAGCACGCCCTTGCGGTCGGCCTGAATGTGCTGCTCAAAAGCTTCGGGGCTAAAGTCTTGGGCAAAACGCAGGGTCGAAATATTGCGCAGGGTCGTCGCCTGCTTGCCGCCCAGGGCTTTGCGGTAGTCAACCAGATCGTTGGCAATACGGTTAAACAAGCCCTGAAAAGGGTCGCGAAGTAAGCTTTTGCGCCGGTCGTAGGCGTACTTGCTGGCTTCCTGTGTGTAGCTTCTTTGGTACCATTCTTTACCGGAGGTGTCGCTGACGGTAATGCCCAGTTCGAGCCTTTCCCCGTCGGAATGCAGAATGATGCCTTCAATATAAACGTCGGTAATGACCTCTTTGGTCGGCAGCACGCGCACCGCGCCCCAGGCTGCGGTGTCCTGAATAGTGCGGGCGAGCTGATTGGCCAGGTAATGACCCTCGGCAACACGAACCGAGGGTAGTACGATTTCGGCCTGCTTGTCGCTCAGCTCATCCAGCCCGGGGTCGAAAGCCAGTACGCCCAAGTCGAGCAATTCGGCTTCGGGCATTTCTGTATGCTCTAATTGTAATGGGGTATAGGTCGTGGATTTAACTTGAATAGGCGCATTACAGGCCGTCAGCAGCAGACTTAAAAGCAGGCAGGTGGCTGTTTTAATGCTGACGGGGCAGGCTATTTCTAGAGCTTTAATAATGCGTATTCTCCGGATTAATCTCAAACTTATTATTGGTTTTTGTACTTGCGATACTCATCCCAGAGTTTTTCGCGCAGTGCGGGGTCTTTTTCTTTAAGGGCCGCTTCGCGTATTTGTCGGGCGACGATATCGTCATCACTACCACTTTCTATATCTTCGGGTATGCCACCGCGGCGCGTTGTCTCTAGCCCTGCAGAGCTACTGCTACCCTCTGCACTTTCAGTGCCGTTGCTACCACCAGTGCTGGCCGTACCGTCGCCGGCTTCTCCCTCGGCATTGCTGGCCTGTTGGTTGTCGCCCTCGTCTTCGCCTGCATCATCGGGGAACTCGCCGTAGCCCGGTAGTCCTTCGTAAATATCGCCGTCTTCAAACAGGGAGCCTTCACCGCCGGCCCCTCCTGCATCTCCGGATTCACCACCGTCATTACCGCCACCGAGGCTGGCTTCAATGGCCTCGGCCTTGCTGCGCTCTTCGAGAATCATGCCATCGAAAACGGCGATTGAGGCATCGAGCTCACTGTCGAAATCGCCAATAATTTCATCATCACTACGGGCATCGCCCGAGGCCGATCTAGCACCGCCTGTAACCGGGCTGGACGTTTGGCTTTCTGTCTGCGGTGTGCCCGACTCTGCGGTCTGGCTTTGCGCTTGAGCCTGTGGCTGTGTAGGGGTGCTGGCGCTTTTACAGCCAGTCAGAAAAAGGGCAAGTAATAAGCAGGGGAGTAACGCAGTACTTAATGAACGATGAGGACTGGGCTGGGCGGTAAAAGATGCGCGTTGAAACATTAGCTTCCTTAAATGACCACTAGTGTATTAAGGGTAGGTGTACCGTTACATCACTGACATCGGCAGGGTTATTATCAACAAACTGGGGCCTAAAGCGAGCGCCTTTAATAGCATCTAGCATTTTATAGCGCAGACCCTTTTTATTGCTGGGGCTTTGACCGGGAGGCCGGTTCTCTGCGATGTTTTCAATAGAACTACCCCAGCCCTGGTCCGAAATGTCGACATCTGCGCTCATAAACAAATCACTAATGACACCCCGCTTGTGCTCCATACGTATAGCTGGTAATAAACGAGGTGTGGCAAATATCTGCTGTTGCAAGGTCTCAGCTTGATCGGAGGCTGCAATTTTGGTTTGAACTTGTTGATAGAGGGCCATGGCCTCTGATTGGCGATTGAAGAGTAAATACCAGTCGGCGAGTTCGGTCTGAGCCTGGATATTATCTGCCAGCGTCGAGTTGGGGTTGGCGGCTGTTAAGGCAATAATACGTTGGTGGCACATGAGGCCACGACGAAAACTGGCACCGGAAAGTATCTTGGTGCGTTGTGGGTTGGTAGTGGCAAACCCGTCGGCACTCAAGCTGTAGTGGGAGCTGGTAGAAGAAGACCACCCGTCACCCTGGTGCCGAGAGAGGTGAAAATTGACCAGGGCTACGCCGCGCAAGAGCTCAATTTGTTCTGCAGGGTTTGAGCTGGGGCTCGTTTCACTCAATTGCAGGGCCGAGGTCACCAGACTATAGGCCGAGGTCAGGTGGTCGATTTGGATGTCACTCTCATCAAATTGATAGGCATCGAGATGCCACATGCCAAGCTCACTCAACAGCGGAATGATGCGGGGGTCATGCCTGCCATAGGCCGCGATGTGCATGCGCAAGAGCTGGTTATAGCTCGTGGTGACGGGTTCAATATGCACCAGTGATTTTTGGCTGTTGATAATACCGCGCAGCATCGGTGCCTGTGACAGACTATTGAGGCCACTATTGACTCGGTTGATGTGCATGGCCCGGCGTAGCGCTTTTAAGGCTTTGCGGTGTTGGCCTCTTTTTTGTAACTGCAGTCCGAGGCCGTAGAGCACCTCGGAGGCATTCTGATGATAAGGGCCTTCAGCTTCGTAGCTCTGCAGGGTGGAATAGTAGGATGCAAGTGCGACCGGTGTTTCGGTGGGGGCAGATGAGCGCGTACTAGCCGTCTTGCTGTTACTGGCGCTGAGATTGGGTATCGGCGCTTTTGCCGGGTTTGAAAGCTCGTCGACTTCTGCAATCGCAGTAGCATCGGCCAGAGTCTTTGGGCTAATAGCCATTAATAACAGGGTAAACAACAGCCCTGATAACAGAGCGGGTTTTAGCGGCAATGTTGTCAGCCCTGGGGCACTACTTGTCAGTTTGTTATCAATCATGGCATTGGCCGTAAACCGTTGAGGTATTACACTTTTTATAGTCGACATACCTGCCGCGAAGCTCTCTCTTTCAGAGTTATCGTACTCCAAAATGTTCCCTGAAAGAGGCTTTGTTTTCTTTGTACTGAATTCTCAATAGAAACAGTACAAATTTCAAGATTAAAAACTAGAGAGCGAGCGGTGAAAAAAAAGAAGCGGAGCTGGGTATTTTCTTATAGATGTAATGATTACTGCAGTTGTTGGCAGCTGATTAGAGTGTGAGGACGACCCCTTAGCGCCAGCGTTTCTCCCATGCCAGAAGTACCCGTTCAGAATACCAGTACTGGCCGTAGCTGCCGTTGTAGCGAGCAAGGGCGTCGGCCAGGCGGCCTTTTTCTCGATTTAAATAGTGTTTAAGAATGGTGCAGCCGTAGCGCAGGTTGGTGTCGGTATCGGTGAGATTATCGTTGGATCTGCCGATTTCTTTTTTCCAGAACGGCATGATTTGCATTAAACCCTGAGCGCCGACGCGGGACACTGCGTAGGGGTCGAAATGACTTTCAACTTCTATCAGTGCGAGTACGATTTCAGGTTGTAGCCCAGCGTGGGTGGCGGCACGGTGTACTTTGCGCAGGAATTCAAAGCGCTGGCTTTTATCGGGTAGAAAGCGCGCCATGCTATTGGATTTTGACAGCAGCCACACTTCGGCATCGAAGCGATCGTCAAAGCTGTCAGCCTGGCTCACCGTGTCGCGCAATATTTGTAATAATTCCGGATCACTCGCTTGCGCGCTAAAGGCCGACGGCACTACCAGCAGCGCTGTTAACAGTAGTGCTAACAGGCTGAGGTAGTGTCGTGGTTTTGTACGTTTAAGCGATGGCATTGAGCCTACTGTGCAGCGCTAATGCTGCTTGATGATTAGTCGACAATAAGAGCTTTAGCCAAAAAGGCATCAAGTTCAGACAGCTTGATATCTGAGCTTTCGGCGTCGCGACGATATTTATATTCAATAGCTTCATTTTCCAGACCTCGATCGCCAATAACCAGGCGATGGGGAATACCCATTAATTCAATATCGGCGAGCATAACACCGAGTCTGGCTTTCTTTTCGTCCATCAATAGCACGTCGTGACCGGCTTCTCGAAGTTTTGTGTAGAGGGTCTCGCTGGCCTCACGCACCGCCTCGGACTTATGGGGGTTAATGGGGACGATGGCGAGCTGGAAGGGCGCGAGGGATTCGGGCCAGATAATGCCTTTGTCGTCGTGGTTTTGCTCAATAGCCGAGGCGACGATGCGGCTAATACCGATGCCGTAGCAGCCCATTAACATGGCTTTTTCTTTACCGTTTTCGTCGAGTATTTTCGCGTTCATGGCGTCGCTGTACTTGGTGCCGAGCTGGAAA
>Ga0164315_10001943_pt1 | contig 15735 bp, 8 predicted proteins | sample GuaBasSedimGuay6_FD_113737 | JGI IMG/M metagenome (GOLD analysis project Ga0164315, IMG submission 113737) | Subseafloor sediment microbial communities from Guaymas Basin, Gulf of California, Mexico - Guay6, Core 4569-2, 0-3 cm | ecosystem: Environmental > Aquatic > Marine > Hydrothermal vents >...
GAAGACCGAAGTTGGAAGACGGAAGTTGGCCCTTCGACAGGCTCAGGGACCATTACCGAAGACTGAAGACTGCCGACTCTCCTATCCAAATAAAGTTTATATTTTAATCGTTATACTGTTTATATATTAATCATTTTGATTATCTTTGTTGACCAATTTTTGACAAAACTACAGCATTATGACCTATTTCAGCAGTAATATCAAGCATTTACGAAAGCGTAAGGCTCGCACCCAAGACGATACCGCCTATGCCCTAAATATGATACGATCCACTTTAAGCGGATACGAAAACGAAGTTGCCAAGCCCAGTGTAGAGGTGCTTACTGCTTTCTCCGATTATTTTAATGTGGCAATCGACACTCTGATAAAAGTAGATTTAGCATCATTGCCCGAGAGTCAGATTTCGCAATTGGAACGCGGTTATGATGTATTTATTAAGGGAAGTAAATTACGTGTACTGACAACCACCATTGGTGAAGACAATGAGGAAAATATTGAATTGGTTCCTGAAAAAGCAAAGGCAGGATATACTGGCGGTTTTGCCGATCCTGACTTTATAAAGGTACTCCCCACTTTTCGGCTTCCCTTTCTTTCGAAAGAAAAAAAATATCGAACTTTTCAAATAAGTGGTGATTCCATGCTTCCCATTCCTGATGGCTCTTATGTTACGGGTGAATATATCCAAAACTGGAGGCATATAAAGAATGGACACCCCTATATTGTGCTTACCGTAGATGATGGAATTGTTTTTAAAATGCTAGAAAACAATATCGAGAGCACAGGAAAACTAAAGCTACACTCATTAAATGAACTCTATGAAAGCTACGAAATTGAGATAAACGAAGTGCGTGAGATCTGGCGCTTTGTCAATTATATTAGTTCGGAGATGCCCTCGGCAAATCAACCTAAAGATGAATTGCTGAAAACTGTGCAAGAACTCCGAAAAGAGGTTCGGGCTATACAAACTACGTTGGATTTGAACTAGCTTCGACAGGCTCAGCTACCGTTCGACAGGCTCAGCTACCGTTCGACAGGCTCAGCTACCGTTCAACTCCACTCTGCCTTTGCAAGCTTCAGCTAATTAAATAAGGTAAACAACAAATCAACACATAAACAAATAAACATATCAATGTTCGCAATAATAGACGTAGAAACCACTGGACTAAGTGCCAAGAGTGAGAAAATCACTGAGATTGCGATTCTGCTGCACGATGGCAAAAAAATCACCGAGGAATTTCAAAGCTTAGTCAATCCAGAGAAGAAAATTCCTTATCGCATTACTCAAATCACAGGCATTAATAATCAGATGGTAGCTAATGCTCCAAAGTTTTATGAGTTAGCCAAAAAGATTATTGAGATGACGGAAGGCCGAACCATTGTAGGGCATAATGTTACTTTCGATTATAATTTTCTGCGTAGCGAATTTCGGGAATTTGAATATGAGTTTGAACGAAAAACACTCTGCACAGTACGGAATTCTCGAAAATACATTAAAGGACAAGCTTCCTACAGCCTCCCAAAACTCACTAAGTCGTTGGGGATTCCACATACTGATAAGCACAGGGCACTGGGAGATGCCAAGGCAACAGCATTTCTGTTTGATATGATTTTGGATATAGAGCCTGAATTGGTTAGTGGAAACCAATATTACATCCCTCCTGCCCTCAATAAAGAAATCATTGATAAACTACCCCACAAAACTGGTGTTTACTACTTCTTAAATTCAGAAAAGAAAATAATTTATGTGGGAAAAAGTATCAATATCCATAAAAGAATTCTGCAGCACCTAAACAATCATAGCACACGTAAGTCGGTAGAAATGATTAACCATATTGCAGATGTAAAATACACCATTACTGGAAGTGAATTAATTGCATTGCTTTTGGAATCGGATGAAATTAAAACACTTAAACCTGTTTACAATCGAGCTCAAAGACGTAGTGTTTTTACCCATGGATTATTTACACGAATAAATAAAGAAGGCTATTTTGAACTTTATACTGATAAGATTGAAGAATTGGGTAAGCCTATCACAAGCTTCCACTCCCGCGAAATCGCAAAAGAATTTCTTTTAAAAATGGTAGAAGAATATGAGCTCTGTCAAAAGTTAGCAGGTTTATATAAAACTGATGGTGCTTGTTTTGATTATCAAATTCATAAATGCAAGGGAGCTTGTATTGGAAACGAGAGCCCTGAAGATTATAATAAGCGAGTTGTGATGGCTATGGATCGATTACAGTTTCAGCATAAAAACTTTTACGTATTGGAAAAAGGTCGTGAAGCAGGAGAACGTGCAATTATTCAAGTAAAGGATAGCGTTTACCAGGGATTTGGTTATATTAAAGACTATGAAATTGGAGATAAAGCTATTCTATCCAACAGCATTCAGTCAATGAAAAACAATAAGGATACTCAGAGTATTATTCGGTCTTTTTTGAATCATCATCGTATGGATTTGATTATTGGGTAATACAGAAAATATTAATAAAAAAAGCAGCCTCAAATGAGACTGCCTTCAACGAAACTTGATAAACAATAATAAAAAAACTAAACTAATAAATTAAGTTTCTTTATTAAAAAGGTACTACTCCTGAGCGTTTAATCTCATATACTGTATCCGTAGGAGTAATAAATACTCCATCATAATCTTTTGCCTGCTGATAGTACTTACCATTGATTAGTAATCCCAAGCTAAAGCTCATACTATTACTAATATCTTCTTTCGACTTCACATATAAATAAAGGGATGTTCCTGGATCAGCCAAGAAAGTATATACCCATTTATCACTTATCCCTTTAGGGCTTACAGTAATTGTTTTAGTACTTCCATCAGGATCGAGGTAGGATACAGTATAGGGCTCTCCAAATCCAGTTATCAAATAATCCACTTCAACAGGATCACGCTCTTTTTGACAAGAAGCAAAAACAAAAACGGCGATTATAAAAACTAATATTTTCTTCATAACTATAATTGATTAAATATTGAATATTATATTGATATAAAAACTTCGTCCTGGCTCATAAATAAAAGAATTAGTACCAAGAACTCGACGGTTAAGATGCTCGAAATAATACTGGTCAAGCAAATTATTTACGCCACCTATAACACTTAAATTTGCACTATGCTTATAGAGTAAACGAAATCCAAGTAAGGTAAAAGCCTCTGAAGGAATTTCTTGCATTGCCATTGAAACATCTTTTTGTGCAGTCACATACCGAACTGTAAACTGAGGCACCAATCGCTCATCTAAAAAGTTATATGATAAATTCAAATTGGCCTCCAATGGTGGAATTTCACCTAGATTATCATTTTGCACAATATGACTACCATTTACTTTACCACTATTAAGATCGAAGTCTAAAACCTCCACTTCATCAATTGTTCCTGCAGTATAAGCAGCAGTTAAGCGAGCTCTTAATCTATAACGTATAGGTGTACCATAAGAAAACTCAAAACCATACATTTTAGCTCCTCCTAAATTCTCATAGCGCTTTACACCTAATACCTTCGACATAAGAGGCTTTTGCTCTGAGAGAGGCACAAATACACCTCCTATATAATCCTGAACTATCGAATAAAAACCAGTTACTTCAAATGCACCAATATTTTTATTACGATAATTGAAAACCAAATCAAACTCATTATTAGCCTCAGGTTTCAAATCAGGGTTACCCATATATTCATAATTATCTGTTCCCGTAGGAAGCAAGATAATAAAACGCTCAAGCATACTTGCGCTGCGAACTCCTCGTCCAAAAGAAAAGCCAACAGACATATTCTCATTCAATTTACGAGTTACACCAGCACTTGCGCTAAAATTAATAAAAGAAGATTCGGTATCTTCAGCCTTTATTCCAATCAAATCTGAAGGTGGCTTTGCCATATTCATTAAAGAAATAGAATCAGAAGAAGCCATATTATAATCCAATCGAGCCGAAGCTACTACTTCCCATAATTTCTTATTCCATCGATATTCTGCAAACAAACCATAATTATCAATCTGTGCATTATTCCATAAATCTTCATGTTTCATTGGCACCTTCCCCATCATTGGTCGTGGTTGCCCAATCATTACTTTATCGCGATTTCCATCCTTATTAATTCGATACATATCTGTTCCAATAAAAAGGTGTCCATGACTCCCTGTATTCAAACCTGCTTCAGCTCTATATCCCATACGTTGTGCAATAATATTGGAAACAACCGCAGCAGTATCACTAAAGCCTCGGCTATAATTATCCATAGTATGATCTACCTGAGAAAGATATGCTTTGAAATCTAAAGTTTCAATGGTTTTTGAAATATTACGACCTTTATAGTCTATAGAATATAATTTAGTATTGTCATCGCGTTCATCCATAGGTAAAGCGGGAAACATTACATCACGTGCATAAAATTCAGAATACATTGCAATAATAGTATGCCCCTTAGCAGGTGAAAATCCTAACTTTCCAGTATATCCAAATTTACGGAAACTGGAATTAACCATATTACCATCTCCATCAGAATAATTACCGTAATCAGCATTATTACCTGTAAAAGAAAAGAATACCTTCTGACCACCACCTAATACAGTAATATGCTGACGCTGACCATTCCAATTACTTTCGTAACCAATATTTGCTTTCACATGAATTTGAAATTTATCAAAAGGTCTAGGGTTGATAGTAAGCATATTAACAACACCACCCATCGATGGGCCATAACGCAAAGCAAAAGGCCCTTTTATTACTTCAATGGCCTCAATATCACCAGCCTCAACATGAGATGTAGTTGGGTCCATTCGATTAGGACATCCACCTTCCATGCGCAGTCCATTATCCAATTGAATATTTAGTTGATTATATTTAAATCCACGAATTACAGGGTCTAAGTTTGATCCACCTTTACGAACTGCACCAACATTAGGTATTTCACGAAGGTAATCACCAATATCTCGAACAGGATGCTGCTCAATATCATCAGCTTTTAGAGTTACTTTAGAGTATGCTGGTGTTTCAATTTTATCATCACGAATTTCAACGGCCATCAACTCTCTAACATCTTCCTTCATTTTAAGATTAATCTTTAAATGCTCTCCAGCTTTAAGTTCAATATCCTTCTCAATAGAAGTATAACCAAGATACTTTACCAAAAGATGATACTTCCCAGCTTTTAATCCTGAAAATGCAAAAGATCCATCTTTCAAAGTTGCCAAACCATGATTTCCTGGCTGCAGCATAACTCCAGCATTTTCAAGTGGGGCTCCAGTTTTAGAATCGATAATTGCTCCTTTTATCTCTGCCCCATCTTGAGCCCAGATGGTAGTTGTAAACAGCGAAATAAAAATAAGTAAAAGTGTAGTTTTCATATTCAACTAAATTAATTTAACATTTGATTAACATTTAATATTCCTATGACAGCAGTTCATCTAAAATAGTTGCATCATGCTAAAAAAAAGTAATTAACATTTACGACAAACTATGCCAAGCACATATTTAGCTGCAAATATAAAGTAATAATAACAGATATGTTAATTATTCCTTAATTTTTTTACAAAAATAAAGTCCTTCAATAAACTTGAAGGACTCTAAATTGTATTGAAAATATATTACTTAGTGCTTGGTACAAAACGCCAATATCTTCGTTATACTCGTTTTTGACGTCTTCTACCTAAGAACACTGAAAACTAGTGTTTCTGCCCGGACACTACTTAGCTACCATATACCCATTATCAACATAGAATTGTAAATTGTGGCTGTCCAAATAATTCTTGAAATTTTTATTCATATCGTGAGCAATGCTACCCAGAATACACTTTTCAAAAGCGCACTCTTCATAACCCAATGGACAATCGTAACTAACCATTCGACCTTCGATAGCTTCATAAATATCCAACAAGCTAATTTCACTTGCAGGTTTCGCCAATGAAAAGCCACCAGATGGTCCACGGTTTGATTTAAGAATATCTACCTTGACTAGACGCTGCATCACTTTAGCAACATGATGTTTTGAAAAATTAAGACGCTTAGCAATCTCATTTACATTAGTTTTTCCTTCCGAAGATGCCACCATTACCATACTATGAATTGCTATGGACGAGGCTTCAGAAAGATTAAATACACTTGACATATTATAATAAACTTGATGTTCGATTAGATATTAATGCTTTATAGACTGATTCGAGTAATTAAATACAGGATTATTAAAGCGCTGCTAAAGTATAAATTTTTGCTTTGCATCTACAATCTTATTTTAGGTTTATATATAATTTTAATATTGAGTCAATAATTGCTACAATAAAAAAACAAAGACACTACGATTTTCTATATCTTCGCATAAAGCATCAATTTATGAGTCTAGTTGTATATAAATCATCTGCTGGGTCGGGGAAAACTACAACCTTAGTTAATGAGTATCTTTCACTTGCGTTAAAGAATCCAGATTATTTTGGAAGTATTATCGCACTCACTTTTACTATTAAAGCTACTAGTGAAATGAAAGAGCGTGTCTTTAAGGTGCTTGATAAAATTATTCATCTAGAAGAAAACCGTAATGATGCTGGCCTAATAAATGGTCTCAATCATATTAAAAGAGCGACTGGATTTGACGAAACAAAGATTCGATCTCAGTCAAAAATTCTATTGCATAATATTCTGCATCAATATTCCGATTTTGCTTTCAGTACTATCGATAGCTTTGTCGTGCGAATAGTACGCAGCTTTGCACATGACTTAAATTTACCCATGGATTTCAATATTGAATTGGATAAAGAATTGTTAATAGAACAGGCAATTGCTATGCTATTCGATAAAATTGGAGAAAATCAAGAATTAACCAATTTTTTGATTCAATATATCCTACAAAATGTGGATAATGAGAAAACCTTGAAAATTGAAAATGATTTAGCTGAATTGGGAAAAATTATTTTTGACTCCCGTCATTATCAATCCATAGAAAAGTTGGACAGCATGGATCTAGGTGTTTTTAGTGCGGTAAACAAAAAGCTTAAACGTGACTTAAAGAAATTTGAAAGTCGTGCTGCAAATATTGCTCAAGAAACATTAAGTCTTATTCATAAAAATGATATTGAGTATTCATCTTTCTCAAGAGGCACACTACCAAAACAACTCAATAATATTCTAAAAGGAAAGATTGATACTGAGCATAATATATTCAAAAATGCAGAGGATAATAAGCTCTACCCTAACAAAGCAAACAAAGTTGAAAAGGAAAAAATTGATTCTATTAGAGAACAATTGGTTTCATTGTTTGAAAGCATGAAAACCCTATTTGATTCTGAAGCAAAAGATTACCATAATAAGAGGTTAATCTTAGAGAAATTAAACCCTTTAGCTTTACTTACTGAAATCAAACTTTTGCTGAACCAATATAGTAATGAGAATAATGTCATTCACCTCTCTGAATCGAACAAAAAAATTACCGATATCGTACTCAATGAACATATTCCGTTTATTTATGAAAGGGTAGGTCGCAAATACAATCACTATTTAGTTGATGAGTTCCAGGACACCTCTGTTATTCAATGGAATAATTTACTCCCATTAATCGACAATTCATTATCAAGTAATCATTTCAATATGCTAGTGGGTGATGCGAAGCAATCAATATATAGATGGCGCGATGGTGATGTAGATCAGTTTATAAATTTACCACATATAAAAGGTTCCGAGGAAAATCCAATTTTAAAAGAACGTGAGAATAATCTTAGAAACCATATTCAAGAAGAAAATCTTCATTTCAATTACCGCTCCGAGTTAAATGTTATCGAATTTAATAATCTCTTTTTTAAATACCTTTTAGAGCGTCCGCTAAATAAGAAAGATTCAGTCTGCTATTTAGACTCCGAGCGTATTAATAAAGTATATTCAGATTATAGTCAGACCGCAGGAAAAACAAATGACAATGGAAAAGTAATAATTCATAATACGCCTAAAGATAGTGAGATAACATATGAAGAAACTATAGTAACTCATATTCATGAATTACTTAATCAGAATTATCGTTTACAAGATATCGCAATTCTCGCACGTACTCGGAAAATATTACACCGCATGGCAGACATCTTGGTTCAAAACGAAATCAACATTGTCTCCAGCGAAACACTTTATATTATTAATAATGCCCCAGTACGTTTACTTATTTCCATAATCCAATATGTGGGGATGCAGGATCGCAAAAATAATTTACTAAACATTGTCCATATCTTAAGTCAAGAGCATAATGAGAAAGGGACTAAAATCCTTCATAACATTAAGACTTATATTGATCAAATAGGTAAAAACGATGATTTTGCACTTCTCGTTACAGTTCTTGCGAAAATGGGATATCAAATTTCTAAAGAAAAAATTCAATCCCTTCAGACTTATGATTTGACAGAGTATCTTATATCTATCTTTAAGCTAAACGCAAGTCCCAACCCATTTGTTCAGAGTCTATTGAATAATATTCTAGAGAATGCTCATAAGAATGGAGCTGGGATAAAGGCATTTCTCGACTTTTGGGAAAGTAAAAAAGATAGAATAAGCATTAGTTTACCCGAAAATATTGATGCTGTTAAGCTACTCACCATACACAAAGCTAAAGGGCTAGAATTTCCTGTAGTCATATTTCAGGCTAATGGCTTCACTACTCCTCGAAATGAAATACATTGGATAGAACCTAAAGTAGCAGAGATTGATCTATTGAATGTGGCTATGGTGAGTCATAAATCAGAAATGGAATTAAGCAGTTTCAAAAATCAATTCTTAGATGAGAACGACAAGCGTAACCTCGACAACCTAAACATGGTATATGTTGCAAATACAAGACCTACCGAGCAATTGATTATTCTTTTTGAAGAAGCTAAATCTGGATCAATGTGGGATAAATTTACTGAGTTTAAGAATATAGAGCATCATAAATTAAAGGTTATTGATGATAATAGATTTGAATTCGGGCAAATGTCAAGCAAACATAAGACTGAAAAAAGCATAGATACAAATCCAATAAATCAATTGATTAGTTCCGACTGGGAACGAAAACTTCGTCTTAAAAAAGTATCCAATTTACATCTTGACGAAGATCAAAAGCTGAAAATCGAGAAAGGAAAGATACTTCACTATTTACTTTCGCAAATTGGAACTGTAGATGATATAAACCCTATTGTCCAACAATCATATCTGCAGGGAATTTTCGGATCATCAGAGATTGATTACTACAAAAGCAAGTTAGAAGATATCATTTCAAAGCCCAGCCTTAAGGACTTTTTCAGACCAGATAATAAGGAGATAAACGAAAACACGATTATTCTCCCCAATGGCGAACAGCGTCGTCCCGACAAAGTAATCGTTCGGTCAAATGAAACTTTAATTATTGATTACAAACTAAGTAATTGGGCAAACATATCAGAACAAGATCGCGAAAAACATGTAAATCAGCTAAATGAATATCGAGAACTTCTCAAATTGATGCACTATCCAAATGTAAAAGCACACCTTATATATATGGAGGGAGAAATACAGAATATTGAAGTGATGGGAAATTAAGACTATTTGCGGTTTTAAGTGGTGAAAAAAGCCAGAAGCCAAAAGTGAAATAAGAGATTTAACCAACGATTGATGGCTTCTTCTACCCATTTCAACCATCCAACTTCTAGCTTTTATAACTTCCATCAAGGTTCAACACAGAATTAATCTAACTATTCTATAGCTTTTTTTAACAAATATTCAAGCTCTAGTCTAAATCCTAACAATATATGCAATTAATTAATGTTTCGAATCTTTTCTATTGAATAAGTGTACCTTATATAAATTCTATTTAATTAACTTTATTTAACAAGGCATGATAATATCACAATTACTCATCCTATAGTTAGGTTTTCAACAAAAATAAATCATCTTTTTTTTCATAAACTATTGCACAGAACAAATTAATCGCTAACTTGCGGTGTTTTTATGCACAGAAACTAGAATATTATTATTCAAAAGAAACTTAAAATAAACAGTATTATGGCATATGCTATGGTATTGTGAAAACCAAATCGATGTTTAATCATTATTATTAACCAAATTATGTTGTTATGAGAAAAACTATTCTTTTCACTGCATTCTTATTTTTCTTAGGATTGCAGGTAATTAACGCACAAGCGAAGGTTGTAAAAGGTAAAATTACCAGTACGGAGGACAATAAAGGTGTTCCCGGAGCGACCGTCATTGTGAAAGGTACCACTATTGGTACAATTTCTGGCTCAAATGGAGAGTATGAGATCTCCTTTGACGAGAAATACAAGACTTTGGTATTTTCATTCATGGGAATGGAAACTGTTGAAGTTGATGTAAGCGGAAAAACTACTGCTAATGTTTCTATGACGCCAAAGGTGACAGAAATAGAGGGAGCGGTTATTACTGCCTATGGAATCTCTCGTGAAAAAAAGTCTCTGGGTTATGCGACTCAAGAGATATCAGGAGAAGAAGTAAACACCGTAAAAAGTGACAACTTCGTCAACTCTTTATCTGGTAAAGTATCTGGAGTGCAGGTAAAAGCGAATTCAAATATGGGTGGTTCTACCAATATTATTATTCGTGGTTCTACTTCACTTACAGGTAATAACCAAGCTATGTTTGTAATTGATGGTGTTCCAGTGGACAACTCCAACACCAACTCTTCAACTCAGCGTCAAGGTGGAAGTGGATATGACTACGGTAATGCTGCTTCTGACATCAACCCTGAGGACATTGAATCAATCAACGTTCTTAAAGGTGCTGCTGCAACCGCCCTTTACGGTTCGCGTGCTGCAAATGGTGTGATTATTATCACTACCAAAAAAGGTGGAAAACAAATACGTGATGGTAAAAATGCAATTGGTATTACATTAGGTATTAGTGGTACTATGGGATTTATTGACAAAAGTACTTTCCCTAAATATCAAACTAGCTACGGTGGTGGTTATGGACCTTATTATAGTGCTGGTGCTGATGGCCACCCTGGTCTTTCTTATACCGACGTAAATGGTGATGGTACAAAAGACTGGTTGGTTCCAACTACTGAGGATGCTTCTTATGGTGAAGCTTTTGATGAGAGTTTGATGGTTTACCAATGGGATGCATTCGTTCCTGAGCATCCAAATTATGGAAAAGCAACTCCATGGAAAAATCCTGAGAATGGTCCTATCACTTTCTTTGAAAATGCAACTACTTTGAAAAATAGTATTGCATTCTACGGAGGTGGAGATCATAATAGCTTCCGTGTATCTTACACAAACACATACCAAACTGGTATTATGCCTAATAGTGAATTGAAACGTAATAACCTTTCATTTAACGGTTCTCAAGACCTTACTGATAATATTACAGTTTCTGCATCTGCAGCTTATGTAAATACTGATGTAACAGGTCGTAACTCTACTGGTTATTCAAACAATATTCTTTCAAGTTATCGTCAGTGGTGGCAAACCAACGTTGATGTACAAGACTTAAAAGATATGTATGACGAAACAGGACGTAACGTAACATGGAATATGAGTAACCCTACTGGTGGAAACACAAATCCTGAGTATTGGGACAACTTCTACTGGGATCGTTATGAGAACGTTGAGACTGATTTCAGAGATCGTATAACTGGGAATGCTGTTATCAATTGGAAAATTACTGATTGGATGAGCATTTTGGGAAGAGCCTCTGTTGATTATTATAATACAGTACAAGAAGAGCGTTTAGCTGTTGGAAGTATAGCACGTCGTTTTGGAATCAGCCGTTTAGATGTTGGATCTGGATATTCTCGTTATAATCGTACTTTCCGCGAAAATAACTATGATGCGATTGCAAACTTCAACCATAGATTCAGTGATGACCTTAATATCACTGGTTTATTAGGTGTGAATATACGTAGAAATTATTTGAATACGATTTATTCTTCTACCAATGGTGGTTTGGTTGTTCCTGAATTATATTCTCTTTCAAATTCTATTAACCCAGTATTAGCTCCTCTTGAGACTGAGGAAACTGTTGGTGTTAATGGTTATTTTGGGCAAGTGAGTTTGGGATACAAAAACACTTATTATTTAGAGGCAACTTTACGTAGAGATAAGTCTTCTACCCTTCCTGATGGAAATAATGTATATTATTATCCTTCAGTTTCAGGTAACGTGATTTTCTCTGAATTAGTGGAAGTTGATTGGATGAGTTTTGGTAAAGTTCGTGTGAACTATGCTGAGGTTGGTAATGATGCTCCTTTTGCAAGTATCAATGATGTATATTCAAAGCCAAGTCCATTTGGTAGCACTCCTTTATTCTCTGTTCCAAGTACAAAAAACAATATTGACTTGAGACCTGAAAGAACAAAGAGTATTGAAGCAGGTATTGAAATGAAATTCTTAAAGAATCGTGTAGGTTTTGACTTTGCATGGTATAAGACAAATACTATTGACCAAATTCTTCCTGTAGCTGTTTCAACAGCAACTGGTTATTCAACTAAGTATGTAAACTCTGGAGAAATCCAAAACTCAGGTTTTGAATTGGCTCTTTTGGCTACTATTATGAAAGGTGATAAATTCCAGTGGGATCTTATCGTGAACTGGTCAAGAAACCGTAACGAAGTAATCTCTCTTTATGACGGAGTTGATAATCTTCAGTTAGGTAGCTTCCAAGGTGGTATTACTATTAATGCAACTGTAGGACAACCTTATGGAACAATCCAAGGAAGTGACTTTGTATATGATGAGAACAATAACAGAAAGATTCAAGATACCAATATGGCTCGTCCAGGTTATTATATGATGAGTGCTTCTAACGACCAAGTAATTGGAAATATCAATCCTGATTGGAATGCTGGTATCACAAACCGTTTCTCTTACGGACAATGGGGACTTAGTTTCTTAATTGACTGGCAGCAAGGTGGAGATATTTTCTCTCTTGACCATTGGTATGGTGACGGAACTGGATTATATGAGTTTACTGCTGAAGCAAATGACTTAGGAAATCCACAGCGTGATCCTATCGTTGGATCTCCAGGAAGCTATGCTTCTAATTCAGGAGGTATCCTTCAAGAAGGTGTTCTACCTAATGGCGAAGAAAACTTTATCCGTATAAACGGAGATCGTTATACAGCTTATGGTTGGGCTCGTAATCCTAATGCACGTTACATTTATGATGCATCTTATATCAAATTAAGAGAAGTAGTACTTTCTTACAAACTTAAAATGAAGAAAGATAGTAAATCCTTTATTCAAGGAGCTACATTCTCATTTGTTGGTTCAAACCTTTGGATTCTTTACAAAAACCTACCGGATGCAGATCCTGAAGCAGGTTTAAGTTCAGGTAACCTTCAAGGTTTCCAATCAGGAGTGATGCCATCAACACGTAACTTTGGAATTAATATTAACTTAAACTTTTAAAATAGATAACCTATGAAAAAAATATTATTAATATTATTAGTTTTGTTCGTAGCGTCATCTTGTACAAAGCTCGATGAAATGAATGAGGACACTAAGAACCCTTCAAAGGTTCCTTCAGAGACTTTATTCACTAACGCCCAACGCGAACTTGCCGATCAACTAGCGAGCATCAACGTTAACACAAATGTGTTTAAGTTGTTTGCTCAATATATTACTGAAACTACTTATACTGATGAAGCCAATTATGATGTTGTGAATCGTACGATTCCTGATAATGCATGGCGTACTCTTTATAAGGATGTTTTAATGGACCTTAAAGAAAGTGCTAGAGTTATGGATACTGAACCAGCTCCAATACTTGATTCTGATAAGAAGAATTTTGCAAACAGAAAAGCTGTTGTTGATATTCTTCGGGTATATACATACGCACGTTTATTAGCGATGTTTGGAAACATTCCTTATACTGAAGCTTTAGATATCAATAATGTGAATCCCAAATATGATGACGCAGCTAGTGTTTATAAATCTTTATTTGCTAGTTTAGATGCTGATATTGCTACATTAACAGCTGGTGCTGGCGAAGGTAGTTTTACTGGTGGTGCTGATATCATATACAATGGTGATGATGCAAAATGGTTAATGTTTGCCAATGGCTTAAAGCTTAAAATGGCTATTCAGACTTCAGACATGTCACCTTTAGATGCTGCTGATCTCAATAAAGCAATTCAAGATGCAGCTATGGGAGTATTTACATCTAGTGCTGATAATGCATTATTCAACTATTTAGGTGCTACACCTAATACCAACCCATTATATTTGGATTTGGTTGCCAGTGGACGTCACGATTTTGTGGCTACTAATACTATGGTTGATATCATGTTAGCTAAGAATGATACTATTCGTTTAGATATGTATTATACTAAAGTAGCTGATACTGTTGCTAGCGAAGCATTTAAAGGTGGCCCTTATGGTTATAATAATACTTACTCTGATTATTCACATATAAATAGCACTCTTGAAGATCCTACTTTCCCTTGCGTTTTGATGGATTATACAGAAATTCAGTTCTATTTAGCTGAAGCTGCTGTAAAAGGTTTAGGTGGAATTAATGGTCCATCTGCTTTTTATGATGCTGCTGTTACTTCTTCTTTCGAGTATTGGGGAAGTGATGCTGCTACAGCTGCTGCTTATATTTTAGCTGATGCTCCTTATGTTGATATCAACAGTATTGGTGAGCAAGCTTGGATTGCATACTATAATAGAGGATTCTTTGGTTGGACCACATGGAGACGTATTGACGTTCCTACACTCAACGATCCACCAAACAACTACATTGGACTTGGTAAATTTCCTACTCGTTATATTTATCCAATTAATGAGCAAACTCTGAACAAAGCTAATCGTTCAGCTGCTGCTGCAGCAATTGGTGGTGACTTTCAGGATACTAAATTATTCTGGGATATTAAATAAACATTGGTTTTTTTAATTAATGAAAAGCTGCTTTCCTGAAAAGGGAAGCAGCTTTTTTTTATACAAAATTTAATGGGATTACATTAAGGATAGTGCTTATACATCACTTGGGCAAACCAATAAGTTTTTTATGGATCTATGTTGAATTATGTGAGTAATTATGATAATTCCTTAGAACTTAACTTTCTCTTGTACAGATATATTTGGAAGTTAGGAGACCTAAACATAAAAAAAGCCGAACCATCAAAGACGGTTCGGCTAATATAATTTGATCAAGTAGGTAGTTTACTTCAAGATACTCTTTGAAATAACCAAACGTTGAACCTGATTTGTTCCTTCATAAATCTGATTTAATTTTACATCACGCATAATTTTTTCAACTAAATAATCTTGAGAATAACCATCGCCTGCCATAATTTGAACTGCATCAACAGCAATCTTCATAGCTTCGTCCGTAGCATAAAGTTTTGCCATTGCAGATAGTCTTGAAGCATCCTTTGTTCCATAATCAAAAGCTGAAGCAGCTTTCCATATCAAACCGCGAGAAGCCTCTATACTAGTAGCCATATCAGCCAACATAAAACCTATTACCTGTTGAGCAGCTATAGGTTTACCAAACTGAATACGATTCTTTGCCCAATCACGAGCAGTTTCATAAGCAGTACGAGATGCTCCTAAGGCCAATGCTCCTACTCCATTACGAGTACGATCAAATGTTTTCATGGCAATTAGAAAACCATGACCTTCACCTCCCAATAAATTTGATACTGGTACTTCTACATCGTGAAAAATAATCTCATTCTGTACAGAAGCACGTTGACCCATTTTCAACATATGAGGTTTAATCTCAACCCCTGGAGAATCTGTAGGTACTACTATCGCAGAAAGGCTA
>Ga0164315_10001944_pt1 | contig 15733 bp, 19 predicted proteins | sample GuaBasSedimGuay6_FD_113737 | JGI IMG/M metagenome (GOLD analysis project Ga0164315, IMG submission 113737) | Subseafloor sediment microbial communities from Guaymas Basin, Gulf of California, Mexico - Guay6, Core 4569-2, 0-3 cm | ecosystem: Environmental > Aquatic > Marine > Hydrothermal vents...
ATGCCAAACAGTTCAGACGCATGAGGCGAGCGGTAAAGAAGCTCAAGGGACATCTAGGGCGCGTTTATCGTGATCTACTTCGCAAGTTACCTGAGAAGCTCAAGTTAACCGGTCACCAACAGCAGTGCTTTCATCATGCCGCCAGATTACTCAAACAGACACATAGTAGCAAAAAGAAACTCTACAGCCTGCATGCCCCTGAAGTCGACTGCATTACATAAACGCTATGTATTTTCTGAGATGGAGCCGATAAGCGGAGTCGAACCGCTGACCTACGCATTACGAATGCGTTGCTCTACCAACTGAGCTATATCGGCTTGGCTTCTAGAGACTACTTAACAACACGTAATGAGGGTTTGTCTGGCTTGTCAGGCTTTTCTTCTGGCGGCAGTGGATCTTCGGGTGCCTCTTCTTCAAAAACCATTCCCTTGCCCGTCTCTTTTGAATAGACGGCCAATGCTGCATTAATCGGAACAACTACCGCCATGGGTGCACCACTGAAACGGGCACTAAACTCTATAAGATCATTACCAAGTAACAGCCCCTGTACCGCTGTCGGACCGATATTAAGAATAACTTTACCATCTGAAACCGATGACATTGGAACAACTACACCCGGATGATTCGCTCCGACCAGCAAATATGGCGTTTGGTCATTATCGACCAACCACTCATAAACACCCCGAATCAGGTAAGGACGTAATGTTTTCATCGGCAGATTACAGGTTAACCTCTAAGCCGAGAATCCTCTGCATTAAAGTATTTCTCTTCTTCGCTGAGGCTTTCCAGGAACGATTCCCGTTCAAAAAGTCGTTTTGAATAAGCTTTAATCGCATCAGCCTGTTTGGGTAATTCAATCCCCAATACTGGCAGCCTCCAGAGTAGAGGCGCTAATACGCAATCAACCAGTGTAAACTCATCGCTCATGAAATAGGGTTGTGCTGCAAAGACCGGCATAACAGATATCAACCTTTCTTTCAGAAGCTTTCTTGCTTTGGCCGCTTTTTTATCACTTGAAGCTTCAATTTCTGCAACGAGTGGATACCAGTCATCATCAATTCGCTGAATAATCGTTCTGAAACGAGCGCGAGCAACAGGATCAACTGAGCATAGAGGCGGGTGAGGAAACCGCTCATCGAGATATTCCATGATAATCCTGGAATTATGAAGGACAAGATCGCGATCCACTAGGGCAGGGAGCGTTCCATATGGGTTCAGATCGATAAAATCTTCTGGTGGTTCATCCAGATTTATAAACTCTATCTCCGCGCTGATTTTCTTTTCAGCCAGAACGATTCGAACACGATGAGATTCGATTCCTGTTTCTGAAGAAAATATGCTCATTACTGGTTTTCTATTAGCCGTTGTTACCACTGTCCAAACTCCACTGTGTTTTTAAAATGCGATGAGGAAATCACCATTTTTGGTCGATTTCCTCATCGGTTTAGAGCCAAGCCAGCAGAGCAGGCGACTCTATGAATGCCTACTTCTTAATGAATATCTTTCCAGAATTCTTTTTTCAGCGCATAAGCAATGACAAGAAAGAACAACAGGAAGAGGATCACTTTCCAGCCCAAGTTTTGCCTTTCAAGCTTTCCTGGCTCACCCACGTATTCCAGAAAGCTCACTAGGTCATTTACAGCCTTGTCAAATTCCTCTGTCGACATACTGCCTTCGGTCACTTTTTCAAAGTGGTCGAAAATCTTCACCGGAATGCCATCCGAGTCGGTCTCGTCTCTGAAAATCGCTTTTTGCACGCCTTGAAGCTCCCAGGCTATATTTGGCATACCAACATCTTTGAAAGCGATATTGTTCGTGCCAAAAGGTCTACTGTCATCCTGATAAAAACCTCTCAGATAAGTGTACAGCCAGTCTGACCCACGAGATCTTGCAATCAGTGACAGATCAGGAGGTGGTGTACCGAACCACTTCGTTGCATCTTTCGGATTCATGGAAACCGTCATGCCATCAAAGATTTTTTCACCCGTAAACATGAGGTTACTTTGCACCATTTGCTCGGGCATCCCCAAATCTCTAGCCATACGCGAATAACGCATGTACTTCGCTGAGTGACAGCTCATGCAATAGTTCACAAAGTACTTTGCACCTCGTTGTAATGATGCCTTATCGGTCAGATCAACCGAGGCGCTATCCAGATGAATGCCACTTGATGCAGCCGCCCAACCAGAAATAGTCAACATTAATACTGCTGCAATTTTCTTCATTTGTCTGTCACCCGCTCTGGAACTTCTTTATTCCGATCAAACCATCCATAAAACGGCATCAGGAAGAAAAAGCCAAAATAACTTATTGAAAATACTCTAGAGAGCATCGTGTTCGTTGGCGTTGCTGCCTGCATACCTAGCCAGCATAGCGCAGTGAAACTAATCACAAATACGGCAACAGCAACCTTGAAAACAATGCTACGGTAGCGAATTGACTTAACCTTCCCTCGATCCAGCCAGGGCATCAGGAACAACACAATAATCGCCCCGAACATTGCAATCACACCCAGGAACTTATCGGGAACTGCCCTCAAAATTGCGTAGAAAGGGGTGAAATACCATAGTGGTGCAATGTGCTCCGGTGTTTTCAACGGATCAGCAGGAATAAAGTTTGCGTGCTCCAGAAAGTAGCCACCCATTTCCGGCACGTAGAACATAATTGCGCAGAAGACGATCAGGAAGACAACCACACCAACGATATCTTTCACCGAGTAGTAAGGGTGAAAAGGGATTCCATCAAGTGGGACACCATTCGCATCTTTTAGTTTTTTGATTTCCACACCATCTGGGTTGTTTGAACCCACTTTATGTAGTGCAACGATATGTAGAAAGACAAGCATCACAAGAACTAGTGGAACCGCGATGACATGGAATGCAAAGAAGCGATTCAATGTCGCGTCAGAGATAACGAAATCGCCCCGAATCCAGAGCGCGATATCTTCACCGTAATAGGGGATCGCACCAAATAACGAGATGATTACCTGAGCACCCCAGTAAGACATTTGACCCCATGGCAGCAGATAGCCCATAAAGGCTTCAGCCATTAGTGCCAGGAATATCAGCATTCCGAAGGTCCAGACCAGCTCACGTGGTTTTTTAAATGAGCCATAAATCAGCCCACGAAACATGTGCAGATAAACAACAATAAAAAATGCCGAAGCCCCTGTCGAATGCATATAGCGGATCAACCAACCCCAGTTCACATCCCGCATAATGTATTCAACAGAGTCGAATGCAAGTGCCGCATCGGGTTTATAGCTCATGGTTAACCAAACACCGGTTAACAGTTGATTGATTAGCACCAGAAAGGCTAATGAGCCAAAGTAGTACCAAAAATTGAAATTCTTGGGTGCATAATATTTAGCTAGATGCTCATTCCAGACCTTCGTCAGCGGAAATCGATCGTCTATCCAATCTACGAAACCACTCATCAGGCAGCCCCTCCCTTATCTTCACCAATAAAAATTAGCGATTCATTAATATAATAATGTGGTGGAATCACCAAATTTGTCGGTGCAGGAACACCTGCATAAACACGTCCTGCCAAATCGAATTTTGAGCCATGACATGGGCAGAAAAACCCGCCCTTCCAGTCTTTCCCTAAATCGGATGGTGCCAGTTCTGGCCTGAATGTTGGAGAACATCCGAGATGCGTACAGATACCCACCGCCAGAAAGATTTCCGGATTGATCGAGCGACCTTTATTTTTGCAATACTCAGGTTGAATTGACTGATCCGAAACCCCATCACGCAACTCACCTTCAACCGCATCCAATGAAGCCAGTGCTTCTGGTGTCCTTTTTAAAATCCAGACCGGTTTACCACGCCACTCGACACGGATCAACTGACCAAGCTCTAACTTACTGATATCAGCCTCTACGGGCGCACCAGCTGCTTTCGCCTTTTCACTTGGCATCATCGAAGAGACAAAAGGAACGAGCCAAAACCCCGCTCCTACAGCCCCAACCACCGAAGTGGCCGCTATCAAAAACCGACGCTTGCCCTTGTCCACCACAGCATCACTACTCATTTAAACATCTCCAAATTGATGATTTAAAATCTATCAACAAACTAAAATTCATTCGTTCAATTATGATCTATAAAACCATAACGGTCAATCATTAACGCAAAACTCACCTGTAACTAATTGTTTTAAATGCTTTAATTTTATTGAATACTTTTATCCAGAATTTTCTTTAGCGCCGATATGAATGCTTCATTCTCTTCGGGAGAACCAACAGTCACTCTTAAGCAGCGATCAAGCAAGGGCATTGCGCCATGCAGGTTTTTAACCAGAACACCCATTTTTTTGAGTTCCGAGTGAATTGCAGAAGAATCAACTAACTGACCTTCCACCCTGAATAAAATAAAGTTTGCCTCACTGGGCATGGGCTTAACGCCCTTTATTCTCTCAAGCTCGGCAAACAGTTCAACCCTGTCTTGTCGAATTTTTGCTGTTTGCTCATCAAACACAACTCGGTTTTCCAGTGCAAACTCGGCGCTTAGCTGTGTCAGTGTATTGATGTTATAGGGCAGCCTTACTTTTTCAAACTGTTCAATCCAGCGCTCATCGCCCACCAAATAGCCCAGCCTTAAACCCGCCAAGCCCAGCTTTGAAACGGTTCGCATCACTAACAAGTTCTCATCAAACCTCGCACAATTCATAAAGCTGGCATCTGTAAAAGGTGCATAGGCCTCATCTAGGACCACAAGCCCCGGTGCCAGGCGAAGAATCTCTTTAATCTCAGCCTCATCAAATAGATTGCCTGTCGGATTGTTGGGGTAGGCAAGAAAAACGACTGCCGGCTGCTCCGCCTCAATCGATTCACAAATTGCCTTAAAATCGAGACTGAAGTCACTCGGGTTGAGCGGCACACCTTGGAATTTCAACCCCAGGCTCACCGCAATCTGTCGGTACATGACAAATGTTGGCTCTGGCGCCAATACAACTGCATCGGGGCCAGCAATCGCCATCAGAATAATCTGAATAATTTCGTCAGAACCATTCCCGAGAAGTAATCCTTTGCTTTCAGGAATGTCTTGGTAAGTGTAGAGCGCTTTTTTGAGCGCAACGGCAGCTGGATCAGGATACCGGTTAACCTCTACAGAGCGCACCTTTTCCAGCCATTTATCGATCATCGACTCTGGCCATGAGTAGGGGTTTTCCATCGCATCGAGTTTGATGCATTTGCCTGGATCAACTGTCTTATATGCTGAAAGTGCCTGTATTTCCGGCCTGATCAGCGATTCTACCCGCCTGTTTATACCCATAATTAGTGCTTCTTGATTCTATATTCAGCCGAAACAGCATGCGCAACAAGACCCTCTCCTCGCGCTAATAGCGCGGCCGTTTCACCTAAGCGGCTGGCCCCGTCGGGCGTACAACCAATTAAACTCGACCGCTTCTGAAAATCATAAACCCCTAATGGTGATGAAAAACGGGCAGTGCCTGATGTGGGTAGAACATGGTTTGGGCCTGCGCAATAATCTCCAACCGCTTCAGCAGTATAGCGCCCCATAAAAATGGCTCCCGCGTGCTCTATCCGCCCAGCGACTTTTTCCGGCTCATCTAATGAAAGCTCAAGATGTTCTGGCGCGATGCGGTTAGCAATTAGTATCGCCTCGTCAATATCTTTCACCTTAACCAACGCGCCTCTTGTTGCCAAAGACTCCCGAATGACTTCATCTCGATCCATCTTTTCAATAAGGCAGCTCATACTTTTCTGCACGGCATCCAGGAATTCTTGATCAGGGCTTAACAAAATAGATTGCGCATCTTCATCGTGTTCAGCTTGAGAGAAGAGATCCGCCGCAATCCAGTCAGGATCGGTTTTTCCATCACAAATAATTAATATCTCTGATGGCCCTGCAATCATGTCGATACCAACACGGCCAAAAACCAGTTTTTTTGCTGTTGCCACATAGATATTGCCTGGCCCGACAATCTTGTCGACACAAGGAACCGTCTCGGTCCCCCAGGCCAATGCGGCAATAGCCTGCGCGCCCCCAATCAGAAACAACCGATTAACACCAGCCAGATAGGCCGCCGCCATAACCAAACTGTTGCGTTTTCCACCCGGTGCGGGAGAGACCATGATAATTTCGGAAACACCCGCAACTTTTGCCGGAATGACATTCATCAATACGGACGATGGGTAGGCAGCCTTGCCACCAGGCACATAAACCCCAACTTTATCCAGCGGTTTAATCTGCTGACCTAGCAACGTTCCATCTTCATCACGAAACTGCCATGACTCCAGCTTCTGATGTTCCGCATAAACCCGAATCCGCTCCGCTGCAATTTTAAGCGCTTCAGCCTCCTGGGGCTCTAGTGAATGCCACGCCTCTTCAAGCTGACCTCTGCTTAACTCGAGGTCACTTGCCGAGCTAACACTATGATGATCAAAGCGCGCGGTACAGTCGACAAGCGCCGCATCACCCTTTTTTTTGATTGCCTCAATAATTTCTAAAACCCGCTGATGGATTTCAACATCAGACTGCTCTTCCCAGGCTAACAATTTTTCCAGCTCCTGATCGAAACCGGAGGTGGATGAATCTAATCGAGCGATCGCGATTTCAGCCATTTTCACCCGCCTGCCTATCAACTGCTTCGGACAGGTCATGAATCAACTGACTAACCAGCTTGTGTTTCATTTTCATCGACGCTTTGTTCACAACTAACCTTGAACTCACTTCCATGACCAGTTCCCAGGGCTCTAATTTATTTGCCCGCAATGTATTGCCCGTATCAACCAGGTCAACAATACAGTCTGCAAGACCTACCAGTGGCGCAAGTTCCATTGAGCCATACAATTTGATCATCTCAACCTGCTGCCCTCGCTCGGAAAAATACCGCTGAGCTGCCTTGACGTACTTTGTGGCGATGCGTAGCCGCCTTTTGCTGGGCTGGTAATCAACGGGACCGGCTGTCATTAACCGGCACCGTGAAATTCTTAAATCGAGAGGCTCATACAAACCTTCTCCGCCGTGTTCAACCAACACATCCTTTCCCGCAACACCAAGATCCGCTGCACCATATTCGACAAAAACAGGGACATCTGTTGCCCGAATCACCAACAGTTGAACATCGTCACGATTGGTTGGCAGAATTAGTTTTCGGCTTTTATCTGGATCTTCCGCAGGAACGATCCCTGCCTGCGCAAGCAGGGGGAGCGTCTCTTTATAAATACGTCCTTTGGATAAAGCAATTGTTAACATATTGTCACTCTTAGTTTGGAACTCTACGGATATTTGCACCTAACAGAGCCAACTTTTCTTCGATTTGCTCATAACCACGGTCAATGTGATAAATGCGTTCAATCACCGTCTCACCTTCTGCGACAAGACCCGCCAGGACCAGACTTGCCGAGGCTCGTAAATCGGTCGCCATCACCGGTGCCGCTGTCAGCTTATCAACACCTTTGCAGATTGCAGTGTTATGTTCGAGCGTGATATCTGCGCCCATGCGCTGCATTTCTTGAACGTGCATAAAGCGGTTTTCGAATACCGTTTCGGTCACCACACCAACCCCTTCGGCAACTATATTTAGAGCCGTGAATTGCGCCTGCATATCAGTCGGGAATGCGGGGTAAGGTGCCGTATGAATAGAAACCGCTTTGGCTTTTTTACCGTGCATATCCAGCTCAATCCAGTCATCTCCAGCTGTTATTTCCGCTCCAGCCTCCCTTAATTTACCAAGGACAGAGTCGAGCAATCCTGGCCTCGTATCTTTAACCTTAATCTTGCCTCCGGTCATTGCTGCTGCGACTAGGTAAGTGCCTGTTTCGATTCGATCAGGAAGTACATTGTAGGTCAGTCCATTGCCCGAAAGTGACTCAACCCCTTCAATAATAATTGTATCGGTACCCGCACCTGTTATTTTCGCACCCATAGCATTAAGGAAGTCTGCCAGATCAACAACTTCCGGCTCACGCGCCGCATTCTCAAGCAGTGTTGTACCATCTGCCAACGCTGCCGCCATCAACAGATTTTCTGTTCCGGTTACCGTCACAACGTCGAGAACGAAGCGACAACCCTTCAGCCTTTTCGCTTTGGCTCGGATATAACCATTCTCTACAATGATTTCAGCACCCATCGCCTCCAACCCCTTCAGGTGAACATCGACTGGGCGCGTGCCGATAGCACAGCCACCTGGCAGTGAAACCTGAGCCTCCCCAAAATGAGCTAGCAGGGGGCCCAACACCAAAATTGATGCTCGCATCGTTTTTACTAACTCATACGGAGCCTCAAATTGCTCAATGTGAGTCGGATCAATTTCCACATCCATCTTCTCATTCATAACCAAGCGGACACCCATCTGTCCAAGAAGGCTCATCATGGTCGTTACATCCTGAAGGTGCGGGATATTGCCTACCGTAACCGGAGAATCCGAAAGAAGTGTTGCTGCAATAATCGGTAAGGCAGCATTTTTTGCGCCTGAGATACGCAATTCACCCAAGAGAGGACCTCCCCCGGTAACAATTAATTTATCCATATAAAATCCATCAAAACCCTAATATTATTCGGGCGTAATCAGCCATAAAGTTAATGGCAAAAAGAGGCTAGCTAAGCTCTATCGGAAGCACCGAATCTAACCCGCTTACCCTGGCAATTGCCAGCATTTGCGAAGGAATATCACAATAGGAAAGCTGACTACCTTTCTGTTGCGCTCGGGAAACCCACTCAACAAGCAATGCAAGCCCGGCGCTATCCGCTCGCTCTACTCCTGACAAATCAATCAAAAGGGACTCTCTGCTCTCAATCAGTGGCTGCATCGCTTCGAGCGCCTGGATCACCGAACCAAAGCTCAAAACGCCCGTCAGCGACACCTTTCCTTCTGATGTTTCCTGAAGCTTAACCTGACTCATTCGCTGCACTCACTTCTTCCTGCCGGTCATCCGCCTTTCTATTCTTCTCTACCAGATCATTAATCACAGCATCGACCCCCTCGGCTCTCGCCTGACGGCTAAAACGGTCTCTATAACTTTTTAAAAGGCTAATACCTTCAACACGAATATCAAAAACCTTCCAGAAGCCTTCATTCAAGTAGAGATAATAAGCCATTAGAAACTCACCTCGTCCATCACGCCCCCCGTGACCACTACGACCAGATTGGCTAATTTTCGTCCGGACGATAACCTTGTCACGATTCGTATTAACACGAATCGGCAAAAATTGAACTTCCTTACCATCGTATTCAAGCAGTGCCTTGGCATAAATCCTCACCATCAACTGACGAAATTCTCTTTCAAAGCTGACTTGCTGCGCTTCTGTCATGCCTTTCCAGGATCGAGCCATCACTATTTTCGCCATCTTATGGAAGTCAAAATGTGGCAGAATCACATTTGCCACAAGTCCATGGAGTGCTTTATCTGACTCAGCATACAGCGTTCGACTCTCACTGATTTCCTGAAGAATTTTATCGCTGACCGATTTAACCAGCTGCTGCGCATCCTTTGGCTCAGCCGCGTGACTTGAAAAAACAAACATAAACAGCAGGATACTTAGCAGTTGCTTCATCACCTATTCCCCTTCAGCTTTGCTGAATAAAAACTGACCAATAAGTTCCTCTAGAACCAATGCTGATTGCGTCAGTTGAATCTCATCGCCATTGTTTAAAAAGTCCTCGTCCCCACCTGGTTCTAACCCAATATATTGCTCACCCAATAACCCCGCTGTATAAATACTCGCACTGCTATCGGTGGGTAGCGTATTAAACTCTGAAGCGATCATCATCTCGACCACAGACTCATACGTCTCCTTATCGAACTGAATCGACGATACACGTCCCACACGAACACCCGCCACAGTGACTGCGGATTTGACCTTTAATCCCCCCGAGTTTTCAAACCGGGCGGTAATTTTATACCCTTCTTTATCGTTAAAACCGGCAAGGTTACTCACCTGCATTGCCATAAAGAAAATCGCAGCAATGCCGATTGCAACAAACAGCCCCACGACTATTTCCATTGTTCTTGTTATTTGCATCCTAAATATCCCCAAACATCAATGCGGTCAAAATAAAATCCATACTGAGTATTGCCAATGACGAGATAACCACTGTATTCGTTGTTGCTCGACTCACACCCTCGGAGGTTGGGATTGCATCATAACCTTCAAATAAAGCAACCCACATGACAATAAATCCAAAGACGACACTCTTGATAATGCCATTCAAAATATCCTCATTAAAATCAATCTTAGCCTGCATTTGCGACCAATAGGCTCCATCATCGACGCCTAAAAGACCCACTCCAACCATGTGGCCACCAATCACTCCAACCACACTAAAAATAGCCGCTAACAAGGGCATTGAAATAAATCCCGCCAAAAAACGAGGTGCAATAATCCGACGAATCGGATCAACTGCCATCATCTCCATTCCTGATAACTGCTCTGTTGTCTTCATCAAACCGATTTCAGCCGTCAATGCTGAACCCGCCCGACCCGCAAATAAAAGCGCTGTAACAACCGGACCTAACTCTCTAACCAGTGAGGCCGCCACCATTACACCCAGTGATTCCTCTGCACCAAAATCAGATAACGTTGTGAACCCCTGCAACCCAAGCACCATGCCGATAAATAGCCCTGAGACGATAATAATTAAAAATGTCCGAACACCCACCGAATGCAGTTGAGCTATAACCAGTCGCGGTCTTAGCAACATCTCCAATGTTCCCATCAGGGTCTGCAAAAGGAAGAGAGAGCTTCGCCCCAGCTTTTCAAAAAGCTCTAGCGTACGCTGGCCTAGCTGCTGTAGTTTCTCAACCATCTTCTCTGCTCTCTTTAATCAACCGCAACCAGATCTTCAGCATAATCTCTGGCTGCATAATGAAAAGGAACCGGCCCATCTGCAAATCCATTCATAAACTGCTGAATCCACTCAGAATCAGAATGACGTAATTCATCTGGGGTTCCATGCCCGACGACCTTTCCACCCGATACTAGGTAGATGTAGTCTGCAATGGCGCAAGCTTCCTGAACATCGTGCGAAACAATAATGCTGGTCAAACCCAAGGCATCGTTAAGTAGTCGAATCAACTGCACCAGAACGCCCATAGAAATAGGATCCTGCCCAGTGAAGGGCTCATCATACATGATCATCATAGGATCAAGTGCAATAGCCCTTGCAAGTGCAACACGCCTAGCCATCCCACCTGAAAGCTCATTGGGCATTAAGTCACGCGCGCCGCGCAAGCCAACCGCCTGTAGCTTCATTAGCACCAAACTACGAATCATTGATTCTGGCAGCTTAGTGTGCTCCCTAATGGGAAAAGCAACATTCTCGAAAACCGTCATATCTGTTAACAGCGCACCACTTTGAAACAATAACCCAAGTTGCTTTCTCAGCCGATATAAATTCCGATGGCTCAATTCATGAACAGTTTGCCCATCAATTGTGATCGCCCCTTTCTGAGGATGCAGCTGCCCACCAATCAGCTTAAGCAGCGTTGTCTTTCCGGTGCCACTTGGCCCCATAATCGCAGTCACCTTACCTCGTTCGATCTCCATACTAATACCATCAAAGATCATTTTTGATCCACGACTAAAAGAGAGATCCTTTACCGAAACAAGCACATCCTTTGCGTTGACAACTGCTTCCACCATTTTAATATTTTTTATCCTAACGTTTGCATCTAAACCGAGCTATTTTCTATGAGGAGAGTGATATAAGTCAAATCAAGCACCTTGTTGCCTTGGCGAATTTAGATATTGGTTTAACAAACAGGAAAATGGCATAATTCTGCCGCTCTAATTCTTCTGGATTCTTACAAAAAGTATGCTGCTATACATTATCGGATTAATTGTTGGTTTTGCTCTTTTAATCTACGCCGCTGATAAATTTGTTCTAGGTAGCGCCAGAATTGCCCAGAACCTAGGCATATCCCCTCTAATTATCGGTCTGACAATTGTTGGATTCGGAACATCTGCACCCGAAATGCTCGTTTCTGGTTTCGCCGCATGGGAAGGTAATCCCGGCCTTGCAATTGGTAATGCCCTAGGTTCAAACATAACCAATATAGCGCTTGTTCTGGGCGTGACCGCGCTACTTGTTCCTATCGGAGTCCACTCTAAAATCCTCCGCCGTGAATTACCCGTACTATTTGCACTAAGCCTCATCTGCTACTGGCTCTTTCTTGATGGCGAACTAAGTCGTTCTGATGGCGCAATCATGCTAACTGGGCTTTTTCTCTTTTTGGGGTGGGTTATCAGGACTGCATTGGCCGATAAAGACAGGGCTGACGATCCAATATCTGAAGAAGTTTTACAGGAACTTTCAGGCCACATGGCAACCCGAACAGCTCTGCTCTGGTGCCTCGGGGGACTCATCGGCTTGATGGTTGCCTCACGACTTTTGGTTTGGGCTGCAGTGGAGATTGCCCATTTATATGAAATAAGTGACCTCATTATTGGCTTAACGATTATTGCTCTTGGAACCAGTTTGCCCGAACTGGCCGCCTCTATCTCCAGCATCCTTAAAAAAGAGGACGATCTGGCGATTGGTAATATCATCGGTTCTAATGTTTACAATCTTCTTGCCGTTCTTGCACTTCCTGGACTGATACACCCCGGAGCCATCGATCCAGCCATCATATCGCGCGACTTTCCCTTTATGCTGGCTCTCACTGGTGTACTGTTTATAATGGGTTACGGATTTAAAGGGGAAGGACGAATTAACCGACTAGAAGGTGGGCTGCTTTTTACTGCATTTTGTGGCTACCAGTTCCTTCTTTTCTCTACTCTCTCAGCGGCCTAACACCATGAATCGCAACAGGCAAAACCTTAAGCAACTCGGCATTGCCGTTATCAGAACGGAAAGTCGGGCTATTACGGCACTTGAAGAACGTATTGATAACAACTTTGTCCATGCCTGCGAACTGATGCTGAACTGCAAAGGCCGAATTGTCGTCATTGGAATGGGAAAATCAGGTCATATCGGCAATAAAATTGCTGCAACACTCGCCAGTACAGGTAGCCCTGCTTTTTTTGTTCACCCAGGAGAGGCTAGCCACGGTGACTTAGGAATGATCACCAAAAACGATGTCGTTTTAGCGCTCTCTTATTCTGGCGAGACAAATGAACTGCTCACCATTATCCCACTCATTAAACGGTTTAATATCCCCTTGATTGGCATGTCTGGAAACCCCAATTCATCCCTCGCCAAACAATCCACAGCACACCTGAATGTTAATGTAAGCGAAGAGGCTTGCCCGCTTGGCCTCGCTCCCACCTCTAGCACAACCGCCTCGCTCGTAATGGGTGATGCGCTCTCCGTCGCTTTGCTCGAAGTCCGGGGATTCACGAAAGAGGACTTTGCACTCTCTCACCCTGGCGGCAGTCTGGGAAAGAAGTTGTTGCTCAAGATTGATGAGCTTTTGCATACTGGAAATGCCATTCCATCCGTTTCCGATGCGGCCACGGTCAGTGAAGCACTTGTTGAAATGACCGCAAAGAAAATGGGAATGACCGCAGTAATGGACGGTAAAAACCAGCTTTGCGGGATCTTCACCGATGGTGATTTACGTAGAATGCTCGAGTCAAAACACGACCTTCACAATACTCGTGTAGGTGAAGTCATGTCCCGAAATTGCACGACATTGTCACCCGGCACACTTGCTGCCGAGGCACTCCAGAAGATGGAAGAAAAAAAGATCAACGCACTACTGGTGATCGACTCAAACAAGCGATTAGTTGGCGCACTTAATATGCACGATCTCCTTCGTGCTGGTGTTGTCTAAGGGCAAACTTATGCAAGATATTATTCAAAAAGCAAAACAAATCAGACTGGTCATTTTTGATGTTGATGGCGTCCTCACCGATGGCCGACTATTCTTCGACCAGAATGGTATTGAGTACAAAAGCTTTAACGCCAAGGATGGACAGGGACTCAAACTGCTTATGCAAAGTGGTGTACAGGTTGCCATCATCTCTGGCAGAAAGTCAGAAGCCGTCAAAATTAGAATGAAAAACCTTGGTATTCAGCACGTCTATCAAGGGCATGAAAATAAGATCGCTGCTTTTGAGTCACTCTGCAAAAACCTTGGCATTAAACCTGAACAGGTTGCCCATGTTGGAGATGACCTACCTGACCTTGCCATTATGACACGCGCCGGCCTTGCCGTTGCGGTTCAAGATGCACACCAAGAGGTGATCAAAAGAGCCGACTGGCAGACCCAATTAGCGGGCGGGAAAGGTGCCGCGCGTGAAGTCTGTGACTTTGTTATGGAGGCTCAAGGGACGCTTTCCGCCGCAATTCAAGAGTTTTTACAGTAGTCATGTCTGTTTATTAAAATGACAATACCAACACGGTTCTGGCTCTTTCTGGCACTAACCATTTCAGCTGTCGTCAGCTGGAATATTCTGGACATTTCCACATCGAAAAGAGACAAGAAAACACCATCCAGCCGCCAGATCGATTTTTACGCAAAAAATATCAATACATTGCAAACTAACGCCCAGGGGCAGCCTCAGAACAGACTGATCGCCAAAGTGGCAACTCATTTCGAGAAAGATGATCACACCGAGCTCGAGCAACCCATCGCAACGCTTTACGACACCAACTCGCCGCCCTGGGTTATTAAAGCCGAGCGTGGCCTCGTCACCGCTGAAGGTAAAAGAATCACTCTACAAAGAAATGTCTCTATCTACCGCGAGCCGACCAAAACCGCTCCAGAGATTCTTATTACAACTGAAAGCCTGCTTATTAAGCCAGACAAAAACTATGCCGAAACAAGCGACCCTATCCGTTTCCGCTCTGGCGATAATGTTATCAACTCTATTGGGATGAATGGCTACATAGGAAGACCAATGAAAATAGAACTGCTATCCAACGTACGGGGGGAATATGAGGCACCTTAATGGCTTATTTAGCGGCCTAATTATCGCGCTGCTATCAACGCCTTTGCTAGCATTGGAAAAGGACAGAGAACAACCCATTCAAATAGAAGCAAACTCTGCCACATTTAACGAGAAAGCTGGCACCAGCACCTATACCGGCGATGTTAAGGTGACCCAGGGGAGTTTCCGGTTCTGGTCAAACCGGCTAACTGTTTACAGCAAAAATGACAAAATGGATAAAATGATTGCCACCGGCCAACCCGTTAAGTTTCGGCAAACCCCAGAAGGGCAGAGTGAAGATATACAGGGAAGTGCCTTACAAATGGAGTATTACGGAAATAAATCACTCCTGATCATGCTAAAAGAGGCAAAGCTCTGGCAAGGAGAAAATATCACTACCAGCGAGCGTATTGAGTATGACAACCTTAACGCCATTGTTCAGGCCGGCAAAAAAACATCGGGCTCCCATCGTGTTAAAGTCATTTTACAACCCCAACAAAATACAAAATGAGCAATCTCTGCGCACAAAATCTTATCAAACAGTACGGTGACCGTAATGTTGTCGATGGCGTCTCGCTCAATGTTTCTAGCGGTGAAATAATTGGGCTGCTCGGCCCAAATGGCGCAGGAAAAACAACCAGTTTCTATATGATTGTTGGTCTTGTCTCTGCCGATAAAGGAGAGATCCTGATTGATGGCAAAGCGATCACCGATATGCCAATGCATGCCCGCGCCCAAAGCGGCATTGGCTACCTTCCCCAGGAGCCCTCTATTTTTAGGAAACTATCTGTCGAAGATAACCTCAGGGCTGTTTTGCAACTACGCAAAGATTTAACTGCAGGACAACAAGAGCTCCTGATCGACGAGCTTCTTCAGGAATTTGGCCTCAC
>Ga0164315_10001946_pt1 | contig 15725 bp, 14 predicted proteins | sample GuaBasSedimGuay6_FD_113737 | JGI IMG/M metagenome (GOLD analysis project Ga0164315, IMG submission 113737) | Subseafloor sediment microbial communities from Guaymas Basin, Gulf of California, Mexico - Guay6, Core 4569-2, 0-3 cm | ecosystem: Environmental > Aquatic > Marine > Hydrothermal vents...
CAAGATATACGTCAGCCATCCCACCTGATCCAATTTTCTTTTTGACCAGATAAACACTGCCATCTTCAGTTGTGATTGTTGTTTTCATAAGATCCCTGTATTGACAAAAAATACTTTCTTACGAATCTATCGGTAATTACCCATACTTTTCTAAGCAGGTTGAGATATCAGTTTTAAACCTTCAGTAAAAGATTGATGACATAAACCATAAAATTTATCTATGTCTTCTCTTGTTTCAAGAAAAGAACGAATGTTCACTGAAAAAATCTGACCGTCAAAACTACAATTAATGAGATCTGCTGAAAATGTCTTAGCTATCTCCATCAGCAATTCTTCCATAAGATCATAGGTGTTATCATCTGTTGGCACCGGTTCTGTCACAGATAATGTAAGCTCTGTGGATTTATGAGGTTCAGGATCATCAACGGTAATAGAAAATGAAGCGGTATAATTTCTTTGAGGAAGAGCAAACGAGATTTCTGTATAATTGCCTCGTTGTCCCCGATAGAGAAAAAATGATCTGATTTTCACTTTTACAGACTCATCTTTTTCAGAAGAACTCACTGAAAACATAACTGTAGGTGGTCTAAAAAATGAACCTTTTGAAAAGGTCCCACCGTACTGATTTGAAAGCGAGTCAAAAGTCTGGTGCAATGTACTTACTGAAATTCTGTAAGATACATACTTACTCAAAAGGCCAATAAGAATAAAAGCAACAATACATGTTGAATATGATGGCATTGTTAGAAACATAAGGTAGTATACTCTAATGTAACACGAGAGAGTAGACTCTAATGTAACACGAGAGAGTAGACTCTAATGTAACACGAGAGAGTAGACTCTAATATAACACGAGAGAGTAGACTCTAATGTAACACGAGAGAGTAGACCCTAATGTAACACGAGAGAGTAGACGCTAATATAACATGAGAGAGCAGACTTCTTTATGGCGCAAGGAACCAGATGAACCTTTCAATTGAACAAAGACGATATCTCGGGAATAAAAATCTTCTTTTGCCATTTCTTGAATCTGTTATTACTAGTGAATGTACGAATGTAGAATCTGTTGGTGATTTTTTTGCGGGAACAGGTGTTGTATCAAGCTACTTCAACAACTTCAAACTACATATCGTGTCCAACGAACTTCTTTATGCCAATTTCTGTACCATATCCGCTTTTTTAGGTGATGAAATCATTTCTATCCCAGATTACCAAAAACTGGTGCTGGAGTTAACAGTTTTTGCGGATCAACTGATAGAGAAAAGAGCCAATAAACTTTCAAATGCAGAAACAAACAAAGTTGAAAATGTAGAGATAAATAAAGTTGTAAATCCTGAAACCAACAAATCTACGAACACAATGAATGAACACGATGTTCAACTTCCTACTAATTACTTCAGGGAAAACTTTGGTGGCACCTATTTTAGCAATATTGATGCCTACCTCATTGGTGAATTAAGAGAGCGTATTAATCAACTGAATTTATCTAGGCGGCTAAAGTATGCTCTCATCGCAACATTAATTTATTCAAGTGACAGAATTGCCTATACCTGTGGCCACTATGATGCCTATCGAAAAGGAGTGCCTAAGAAATCAATTTTCAAGCTTCTACCTCTGGCATTAAAAGACGGCAGAGAGAATAAAGGAAACATTATATTAAACAACTATGCCCAAAAGATAGCCAACCTTCATTTTGTTGATGTAGCCTATCTTGATCCTCCATATAACTCAAGGCAGTATTGTGATTCATATCACCTCCTTGAAAATCTTGCCCAATGGGATAAACCTGAAACCAGTGGTATTGCCTGTAAATTTGATCGAAAACATTTAAAAAGTGATTTTAATCAAATAAAAGCTGCAAAGGCAATGGAGGAATTGGTTAGATCTCTAAACTGCAGATACATCCTTTTATCTTACTCAAACATGGAAGGTAAAGGTCACAGCAGATCATCTAACAAAATAACTGAAAAAGAATTGCAACATATCCTATCAATTCGTGGAGATGTTTCAATGTTTGAGGTACCATATAGAGCCTTTACCACAGGGAAGGCAAATGTAGAGGATCATCGGGAAAGGTTGTACCTTTGCAAGGTCAAAAGATAAAAAAAACAATTTATATACATAACTTAAGAAGTAATTTGCAGAAGTCGGACAGACTCATAAAATAGATGGCTGAAAGAACTAACAATAAACATAATAGAAAAACCCGGGATATGAAGAGAAAAAAAATAAAAGATCATATTTGCTATAACGGTGATTGTATCACTGTTATGAACTCAAAAATTGATAAAGAATCTGTCGATATGGTTTTTGCAGATCCCCCTTACAACCTTTCAGGAAAAGGCTTGAAATGCAAAGGAAACACTACAGGTGGTGACTGGTACATGGTTAATAGTGCCTGGGATAAAATGTCACCTGAAGATTATTTAAATTTTACCCGAGACTGGATCAAAAGCTGTAAAAGAATACTCAAACCGAAAGGTTCAATTTTCATTTGTGCTACATTTCATAATATTGGCGAAGTAATGATGTCTTTGAAAGAGTCGGAATTTCGAATCAATAACATTATTACCTGGTATAAAAGTAATGTAATGCCCAATATGACAAGACGAACCTTTACTCATGCCTGTGAATACATTGTATGGGCCGCCATTGAACCAGGATGGACCTTCAATTATGAAGTAATGAAAGAAATCAATCCTGAGAGAAAAAAAGACGGCACCTTAAAACAAATGCGGGATCTATGGACATTCCCTCTATGTCAGGGAAAAGAAAGACTTCATCGGGAAGCTGACGGCAGAGCACTTCATCCAACCCAAAAACCTGAAGCTTTGATAAAACGCACAATACTAGCAGCCACAAATACCGGTGAAATAGTTGTAGATCCCTTTCTTGGAAGTGGAACAACTTCTGTTGCAGCAGCTCAACTTAACAGAAAGAGTATAGGTATCGAAAGAAATAAAACCTATTTTGACGCTGCTGTTAACCGCCTTAAAAACTCATTTTCGATTTGAATACTGCTCATATCACCTGTTTCTGGAAAATTCTCAAGGAAAGCATGAAAGTATCTTGCACTAATATTTTTTGCAATTGCCTTTTGTTTTCCGTTTGTGCTTGTGTAAAGCACCTTATAACAAGGTCTTTCTGCTTTAGATTTTGATGAAAGAAAGAGGTCCAGACCTTGCCTTGATGTAGTTTTACTAAATGAAGCTGCAACAAAGTCGATTTCATCAATATTAAAATCTTCTGATGATGTAGGACGAAAATTAACTGAGAAAAAGTTGCTTTCTATTTTTGTAACTGGATCGGCAACATGAAGTTTAAGGTTGTACGTTCTTTGCCTGTAACTATTACCACCTGTTAGTTTCATTGCCAGATGATAATCAAAAGCCATAGTTAGATAAGGCGCTGTACCCATTCTTTCAATATGATTTTCCGGATTATCGCGAAAACATACTGGGAAATTAGTACCATTAATATCAGCAGAAATAACTGGCAGGTTCAACAGGAAATTTTTTGACCAGGCTCCTATATAAATATATCTGTCATCGATACTTTCAACCCATGCTGTAACTTCGCCGGAATTAATAACTTCAGTTTCCTCAGAATAATTTGCGAAACCGTCAGATAAATTTGAAATGGGAAGATTTTCAAGAATTGTATTGGAAAAACTATAGTATTCCCCGCTTTTCTTAGCTGTTAATCCCGGACTATAAGCAGTGTAATCAACAATTATCCATTTTCGTACCCTGCTATCGAGATCTGCATTAATTATCTGAACATTAACGTCAGAAACCAAAACCCCTGATAGAGACTTAGTATTTCTTTTAACTGTAAAAAACTTTTTACCATTTCTTTCCCTAAAAAACACAAGCTCATAGACTATCTCAAACGTTTTAGCAAAGGCAGGAAACATATGTGATTCATCATCAGATAATGAATTTGTAGTCGATTGGTTTGCTTGAGATTGGTCTGTCGTATGATTTGAGTTAATAGCCATCGATGTAATAATGGTAATTTTGCGACCATCTTCAGACATAGTTATTGCATTATCTTCTGCCGCTGTATTCATAGACTGAAGATCCTGTCGTATATACTTGTCAAATATAGTTGCACCTTTTAGAGCCGAGGCAAAAGCAATAGTATTCTTTTCCCCACTACGACTGCCTAACATTGCTGTCCACAGTATGTACATAAACGGAATACATAATGCCATAGCAATAATAACTTCAATTAGCGACACACCTCTTTTCATCATATGCTCTTTTCTGAGACAGCATCAGCACCAGGCATTAAGTTTATTGAAAGCCCTGACAATGAATCTCTTGAAACAACAAATCTGATATGCTCAACTCTCAAGAGTCTAAGAGAACTAAAAGTAGATTGTGATGATTCAGCAAGTACTGAAAAACTAAGCAATCCCTGAGTTCTACCATTTTTAATGTGTTTGACAAGAGCCCTGATTCTCACAGGATGAACATAAACACTACCTTCATAGGTTTGGGCAGTACGACTGGCATAAACCTCTTTTTCCTCTGTTGGTATAGACGTATGAGGAGGAAGAAGATTCCGGAAAATTTGAGACCATTGCCCTTGTCTTGAAAGTTCTGAAGAAATCAAGGTTCTGACTTCTGTTATTGCTGACTCAGCAGCTAATTGACAGTTAAGTTTCTTTTCTGAACGAATTATAAGCCCTCTATTTTCAGATGAAAATGATGTGAGAATCATTACCGAAATAGCAAGCAAAAGGACAAGCACCAATATCATTGGTAGAATCATTCCCCTTCTTACTAATGGCAAATCAAACTTCATAAGATCCTTATCTGATTGTTATTTTCCGTAAAGTCAGTTGCTTACGTTTTTTTCGATTGGCCTGCCACCCTACAGTACAGGTGAGCTCACCAAAAAAGTTCTCCTTGTTTATGCCTGTTAAATCCGGAGGATTGGGATGCCATGTAACTTTATACTCAAAATACCCCCTACGTCGCTGAGCACCAATCCACGTTGACAGACCTTTACCTGTTGCCAAAAATGCATCATTTAAGACTAGATCAGGATTTTTCAATTCGTATATTCCAGCATGTGTTATCCCACTATTTTTACCAGAATCATGAATCCCCGAATTCTGCTGTAAATTACCATTATATAAATCTTTTCTATGACCATTGGTCAACAAGGTCAAAGTATTTTGAGCAAGAGATAGAGCTTTCGCTCTTTGCGCCAAATCAAATGTTGAACGGGTCTCTCTTGAGCTGAGACTAAGATATGGGATAATGGCAAGAGAAGCAATAACTGCTGCAATAAGCACTTCCAAAAGGCTTAAGCCTCTTTTGTTTCCTCTATGCATACTTTTCATCTTATTACCTTCACTGGCACATTATTTCCAGAAATACCTATTTTCAAGTTGCAAAAACACCGTCTTTAAGGAATTTTTTAGATTCATCAGGAACAAATCAAACTAATTGTCGATAATTATTCGTGATTTCGAAGGTGGTAAATATGGAGTATGTTGTTTCAGGTAAGCACTTACACAATCCCGAACCAGCCCTTTTTCTTCAATTTCACCATTTTCAACCAACTGAGGAGACCGCCCTTTTAAAAAGTCATTTGTTGCAAATTTATAGACAGTATTCTCATCGACAGGTTTGCCACCTACAGTAATGTTGATAATCTCAAACCCACGCTTACCTTCAATTGCTCTAAGTTTGATTTTTAAACCTGCAATTTGCAGAGGACTACCTTTTCCCAAAGTTGCTCTTAAAAACTTTAAGAAATCAATGCCTCTAATGTTAAAAGATACAACCTTATTCTGATAGGGGATCATAGTATAGAGAGCCCGAAGCTTTACTGGTCCTTTAGGAAGGTCAGAGGCTACTCCTCCTGAATTAATACAAACAATTGAAGCACCTGTCATTTCTTTGATAGCATCAGCTACAAGATTACCAGTGTCTCCTTCATTAAAAAATTGCCTATCAAGATCAGCGGAACAAACAGCGATTTCCTTATCAAGTTCTTTACGATACTTATCAATTTCCAAGGTCATCCACTTGTCAATAGATGGCTTACCTTGTATACGATCAGACTCAATAGTTTTAAATTTAGTAGATATAGAAAATATCCCCCGTTTTTTTGAATAAGAAAAATCAGTAATACCTATTCTTTGCCCTCTGTTATGACCGGGGAATGTAATGGAATAACCGTTTTTGCTCTCTCTTACAATTCCTTTTCTACTAAAATCAAGACCGACAAAAATGTCAATTTTATTGTTATTAAGAGCTTTTTTTAGTTTCTCATCTTTTTTTCCAAGGGACTCTTGAGATAAAACCAGAAGAATTTCGGCATTTCTTTTAGCCTTTTCCTTATTCATAGCCTTAAGTGCATCATCAAACCAGTTCATTACCTGTATACCCTTAGTATTTGCAGGAAGACAAATATACTTAAGATTTGGAGGCGTAAGACCTGCAATAAGAATCTTAGTATTACCAACCTTTTGTTCTATATATTCATTGGTAAAAGGAAGACTGGAGCCATCTTCTTTTAAAATATTACTGGCAACAAAGGGTATTTTCATTTCCTGAAAATATTTAGTCAAAGGGTTTTGACCGTGAGCAAATTCCAAATTACCAAGTAAAGTGGCAGATAAAGGCAATTCTGACAAAAACCTAGCCATCACAGCACCTTTTGTAAGAAGAGCTTCTGCTGATCCTGATAAATTGTCTCCAAGATCAACAAGGATTGGCTCATACCCCTTTTCCCTGGCTTCACCAATAAGTGTGTCAATAGTAGCTGCAATATTGGAGGGACCACCAAATTTTCGAATTCTATTTCTTGAATAGCGACGTTCAAAAGGCGCCATTCGTCCTTGAAGAAAGCCTGTTGTTATAATGCGTATATTCTGGATGTCCTCATTATCACTACCACTGTCACTATCTTTAAAACATCCACCAACTGTCACTAAAATGAGGGCGAAAGACAGGAAAAAACCAAATGCCTGAAAACCTTTAAATTTCATATTCACTGTCACCAACTACAATCCTTCAGTTTTTTTGAAAATATCAGCCTTTAGTTTTTTATATTGCTCGGCAAAAGAAGCGGGAACAGTTTTTGTCTTTAAAGTATCTATAACCTGTGTAATGAGATCCCGTAGAGGGATTAAGTCTGAACCATCTGTAATTTTAACATAATTAACAAGATATATAAGTTTGGAAAGCCTGTTTTTAGGAGCATCCGGAGAATAAGGAAGAGCAGATTTTATAGCATTGCAAATATAAGGATAATTCTCATCAGTACTTTTTTCAGGAGAATAACTGTCATATTCAAAGACCAGTTCTTCAAGCCAGAACTGAAAGGTTGCCTGCTTAATTTCCTTTGCTTTAGGCTTAGATGAATCTGTTTTAACTCGTAACTTGTAACCTGCCCCTTTATTTTCAGAAAAAAGATCTGCAAGAACTTTTACCTGTAACAAATCCACATCTTTATCCAAAGCAAGATTCCAGAGTTTTCTGGCATCACCAATACAATAGGCCGAGCCCTTTCTTGTTTCGCTTGAATAGTAAAGTTTCATATCTTCACCGATAAAGAGGTTATCACCATTCATTCCAAGTTCTGATAGATTCACAAGATTCCTCGGCTCGTTTCTTAAATTTAAATATCTTAAAAGCTCCTGAAAAAAGCTTTCCTTTTCAGCGAGATTAATAGTGAGTTCTTCACCAAGAAACAGACGACCATCGAGTTCTTCAGCTATAAGCACTGATAAACCTGCAAACAAAAACAACCCAATCAAAACAACGGAAATAAGACAACGTATTTTTAAATTTAATATATTTTTCATAAAATGAATTATAACAGATAAAAGTGTAGGCTTGTACCCTGCAAATGGCGAAATCCACAGCATGCATTAAAACACATTACTCTAAACCTATTTATAAAGTTTTACATAACCCTATTTGCTCGATGAGGAGGCAGCACCTGATGGCATCCAGCCATGGTTTGTACAGCCAATACGTATTTGAGAATGAGTATTTTCTGTTCCCGGGAGTTTAATCACATAAGGCCGACCATTCATAGGACATAAGGGCATCATTGAATTGGGATAGAAATCTTTCTCAATGAGAGTCTCTACCATATCAAGAACGTTTCCGACAGGAAATGTGCCGTGCTCTTTTTTATGTCGTTTGATACCCCAAAAGAGAATCTTAATGTTTTCAAGACAAACAGCTCGATTGAGACGACGGGCCCAAAGTGTTCTCGCAAAAACAACAGCATTTTGTTGGTGCCAACGCCTGTCTTCAGCAAAAGAAAAAGGAGAAGCAAGTGCATGCAACAAACCTACACTGGTTCCGTGTGTATCACAGTTTACGCCAATATCGGCCCCCTTACGAATTATCGTATACGGTAATTTACTTAGAGGGCAGGACAATGGACTAGAGCCATCCTGCGGGTGAATTAACAACTGTCTTTTAATTAATTCTTTGTATATATCCTCTATTGTTGAATTTTCAGCAAAATTCTTTACTGAAGCAGTATATTCTTTTATAGCACGGGAAAAACTACGTAAATTAATAACACAGGTGGCTGAGGTACGCTGATTTCTGCCAAGCTTTTCAAAATAAGGAGCAGCTTCCTCAAAATGACGGGCAAGGACTTTATGCATCTTATGTCTTGAATAAAAAACCAGATGTGCCTTGCGAAGCTCTTTGTCTTTGCCGAGATACACCTGTTCCATAGCCTTGAGTTTCTTCCGTGCACTATTGATCATCTCATTTTGCCTGTAACTGCGAGAGCGTTTCTTTGGAAGAAAAGCTCTTCTACACAACATTGCAAACTCCTGATCACACAACAGTAAAGGGGATCGTTTCAAAAGAATCTTGAAAGCCTGCATGATCTCCGGAGTTCCAGACTCCATTTCTGCAAGTCTGCGATAGGCTAGAATTGGTAAGGCATCAAGAATATCAAGATCTTGTGGTTGAACTTTTGACTGACTTCCATTTCCTGGCCTGCTGTCAGCTGAGAAAGCCGGGAAAACCATTAATGACAGTAAGAAACATAAGCCTATGAATGTAGAAAAAAAGACCATTTCAAGTCGCCATCGAAAAACAAGAATATCATGAGAGACTGCACTGCTGGTGTGTACCATGTAAACTAAAACACCGGCATTTCTTATTGAGCTAACTTGACACCATCACGAAAGATGGTGGTATTAACAGGAAATGCCACATCATCGATAACACCACTTTGGAGAGTTTTATTTACTGGAATCCTGACAGGGGCAGTGCCTGGCGTAAGATACCATTGTGTCGTTTTCTGGAAACCGGTTGCATTCGGAATATTCCCAGCATAAGTTCCTGCACCACGAGCCCCGTTTTTAGACGCCCATATTTCCCCGGACTTCACAATATTACCAGCAGCTTTTTCACTGGTATAATGATAAGCCCAATTGTTTCCGGGATTTATACCTTTATCAAATTGACTCATCAGGTTCCTTGCCTCTAAATCTTTATAGCCCTGTCGTCTAAGAGCCTGATACTCGAGATATTGTGCTTTGGAAAGGGTGCCTGTAGTTTTCGACCCTGTCGCCGCAATAACCTTTGAGCCACCTGCGGTAGCTACTTTTCCGCCTCGAAGCAGTGATGCTCCGGGATATAATGCTGCCCCGGCAAAAACGCTGTTTCCAGCTAAAGCTGCTGAATCTTTTGTAATAGTCCAGGCATCGGCATCATGACCAACATCATGACCAAGTTTTCCTGCACTGTTTTCTACAGCATCAAAGGGAGTAATCAACCAATCGGCTACAGTTGCCCACGTATGCCGTACAGTTGCACCTGCTGGTGAAATCTCACCAGAAGAAACCCTGTCACCGAGATCACCTTTGTAGTCACGCCAGTAATCCTGCGATTCAGCAACCCAACCACTACGATCATTTACGTATTCAGGAATGTCATTAAATTGACCTGTATCACTGTCGGTACCTACAAGTACATCATTATCAGGACTGTATTTGGTTGGAGGAGTAACATTGTTATCAGGCGTATATTCAACAGTAGAGACAACGTCATTATTACTGGTTGCTGCTGCACTCTCAGATTCTTCGCCAAGAAAAGATACAGAATCTTCTGCGAGAGCAAATGGCGGAAGAGCAACAGAGCTAATAAAGAAAATGAGCAGGAAAACGACCTGAATGCGTAAATATTTCAACTTTGGCTCCGTTCAACTCATTAAAATTCAGATATATAATTAAGAGGGACTGTCCCTGTTAACATAATAATAGCTGAAAAAGTAAAAAGCGGCAATCCCCTAAAAACTATCGCCGTAAAAATGAGCGCTGTAAAAACTATCGCCAAAAGCCGGGAAAAAATAAAAAACGAAAAATTTGAAAAAAAAATCAATCCTCAAACACCAGAACTACTTGCCTTTAGCCTGCTTTGCAGATGCAATAAGTCGATTCTGGAAAGTTACAAGAATGGTAATTCTGCTTTCAATTGCTGCATTAAACAATGGAAGCATAATAAGTCTGACAATAGCCAAGGTTATGCTAGCTGCTAAAATCGGAAAAAATGATGAAGAAGCAACAAGTCCCAATAAACCAAGCCCTCCTATTGTAATACAAGCCAATGTTGTTAGAACAAGAAGAAACTCTGCAATCCTCGTAAGTAATGTATTTAGTTTTCTTACATAAACTGCTGTCTGAGGCATGTCTACGCGGTCGGCAATAGATTTGGCAATAGCCGAATTTCCCTCAGGTAATGCCAGATTAATGGAATAAAAATGGATTCGCATAACAATTGCTGCTGGAAGCAATAACATATAAGCCAAAGCACCAAGAGGCACGAAAATAGCAGGGAGCATTGCTATCAAAGCTATTCCATTAAGAAAATAAAAAAGAGAATGGGAAATTATGAAAATTGCAGAAGTTAAAAAATAATGCATAGCACCCATCATGGTCGCTATAATTACCCCGAGAGCAGTAACAAGAAAAGTCAACCAATGAAGCCTGAATACCCAGCTCCAGATGCGCATTAAACCTAGATTAACAGGTGCTGCAGCTTCTGCGATTTGCTGACCAGCTGACTTTGCACGAATAACACCTTTTCTACAACCAAAGATTGCACATCCACCGGCATATTCATAGCAGTCTTTATGATGAGGAGTACCACAGGTTTCGCAAATATGTTGCTCTTCATTATTACCAACGGTACATGCACAAACAGGACAGGTATAGTCTGATTTTGCAACAGCGGTTTCCTCTATTGAACAATGATTTACTTCTTCTATTAAAACGTCATCATCCTCAGAAATGATAACAATGTCATTGTCTGTCATATGGAAACTTTACCTTTGCTGTTATTCATAGACAAATTAGTTTTCACCCTGCTGCATGCTTGTTACCGGCAACTGATCAATGGCCTTTAATAATTGGTAATAATACCTTGCAGCATTCCAGTTCTCATCGTGTACTGCCGAAATCTGCAATTGATTTTTTGCCTTTGTAAGCACCCCTTCATAAAGATGGAGGATATTATTTTCTTTTGCTTCTTTCATTTTATCAATGAAAACCTGAAAAGCAGAATATCTATCTAATAAAATTTCGTCTTTTAGAAACCCGACTGTAGCTACTTCTTTTTCTTCAAGTTTATTAAGAAGCTCATTTTCCAGTTCTGCATTATCTTCTGCAATGGCGATTTTCTTTTGTAATTTACGAATTCCCCGTAAACGAAAAACCATTGGCATGGTTATAGTTAATTTCTCGACAATTATTGAACCTATAATAGATATAGCAGCAGCTGCTAGAGCTGCGCCAATGAAGGTTCCTATCTGCCCGGCAAGAGAAGCACCAATTGCAGCACCAAGACTTAGCTTGGCAAGGCTTGCACCGGCTTCTACTCCACCTTTTAAAATAAAGGCTCCAAAATGATAAACTACAGATTTAATCGTAACTGTCTTCGTTAAAAGTTCTTTAAGACTAAAGTGACCTGTAGTGTCAAGCATTTCGTAGGTATCGTAGGCAATCTTTCCCGAGCCAAGTGCCCATAATGTTTTAAGACCCTCACCAATTGCTGTTGCAAACTTTTCTGCATGAACTGAATCAAAAAACTTGCTTGTTTTGGCCAGACCGGAACCAATTGCAAAAGCTCCAAACAGATCCAGAGCTTGCATTAGAGTATGCCTGATAACTTCTTTCAAGGTTATGACAAGATCTGCTTTAAATGATAACCGGTAAGCTTTATCATTAATTTTTGTAAATTCTCTAACTGAGAAGTCAAGACTGATTGGGCCATTCGTCGATAAACACTGACCGACTGCACCTTCAAATTTCTTTATACTCTTTTTAATCAATGAAGGATATCGAATAATTATCGTACCTTCAATATCTGTAAAAATTCGATGCCGCTTATCAATAAGATAGGTCCGAATCTTAACATCATTATCCGGATTTTCAGAGACTTTAGAACAAATAGTCTCAAGAATAATCTGTATTCTTTTTCCAATTTTAGTAAGGAGTTTTTTATCAAAACGTTCTTCGTCAATACTATTTTCTGTTGCTGCCTTTGGTTGTGAACTATCAGCATAAACAACTGATGGAAGGATCAATTGACTTACGAAAGTAAAAATAAGAAAAAGACTGAACCATTTTTTAATTTGTTTATTGAAAAATGTCATATTCTATTCCCATCATTTTTTGATACGCTAACTTTTCAACATACCATTGCAAATCTATAAAACACGATGCCTTGTATGAGCCACAAAACACTCTGCCCTATTTGAACCACTCACAAATACTTTTCAACAGCATAATAATAATTTTCAGAGAGCATGTGAACCCCCTATTTCACATTATTTCATGTTCTTCGTAAAAGAAACTTACTTCAGACTCTTTGTAAGTGAAACTTGCTTCACATATCTTAAACAAAAGAAACAGGCTGACGAACAACATCTATAATTGTTCCATCCCTGTATTCAATGACTCCGATAATATTGTCAGTTAATTCAACGGAAGTCTGTTTTCCGCAAATTTTATCTCCTAAATCTTTCATCTCTTCTATTGATTTAACATTCAACCCCTGCTCTTTTGCTCTTTCAATGAGCTCTTCATTTCGCGGATTGATAACAATTCCCCGTTCAGTAATAATTGCATCAACTGTCTCACCGGGACTTGTCACCGTTAATACCTGTTCACTAATGAGAGGAACTCTGCCACGAAATAAAGGCGCTACAATAATTGTAAGTTGAGCACCGGCTGCAGTATCCATATGCCCGCCAATACCGTGGAGAAGGGCTCCGTCCGCCTCTGTATTAACATTAACATTGAAATCAATATCGACTTCTGTAGCACCTAAAATAACAGCATCAAGTTGATTTACAACACATCCTCCATTATGAGGATTTGCATACATATCAGCACTCATCTCAATGTGATTTACATTTTCACCAATTGACTTTACCGCATGAAGATCAAAAGACTGAACATCATACATTGTTCTAAACAATCCTGCTTTTTGCATTTCAATGAAATAAGATGTAATTCCACCGGAAGCAAAACTACCTTTAGTCTGTTTCTCTTCCATCAATTCTTTAACAAAAGAAGCACCTGCAAGAGAAGCACCTCCTGCACCAGTTTGAAAAGAAAAACCATCTTTTATCAGACCTGAAGCATTTATTAGTTGAGCTGCAAAATGACCCATTTTAAGCCTTGCAGGATCATTTGTTACTTTTGTCGTTCCTGATACAATGCCTGAAGGATCACCAATTTTATCGACTTCTATCACATAATCAACTTGAGTTTGAAGAATTGATGCCGGTGCCAGTGGATAAGGTACAAGATTGTCTGTTACAACAACAACTTTTTCAGCGCAATCAGCATCAGTCATTGCATAACCAACAGCACCACAGGCAGATTTACCCATTTTACCAGTCATATTGCCATAACAATCAGCTGCCGGTGCTGCAATAAAGGCAACATCTACCTTTAAATCACCAGCCATCATTGCCCTGGCTCTACCTCCGTGAGATCGAAGAATAACAGGTCGATTGAAACATCCTTCTGTTACCTTTCTGCCAATAGGGCCGTTAACACTGCCATAAATACAGGAAATAACTCCACTTTCAATATATTTAATCAATTCTTTATGAACACCAAATAATGCTGTAGGAACAAGAGTCAAATCTTTGTAACCACATTCTGCCAAAGCTGCAACAGTTTCATTTATTACCTTGTCACCATTTCTTAAATGATGATGAAAAGAAATTGCCATCCCGTCTTTTAAGCCCACAGCTTCAAACACTTCACTATACGTGTTTAATAGCTTGCTTCGTTTTAACCTGTCAGATTTTCGAAGAGCTCTGCCATGAATCAAACCGACAGGATTTCGATTAAATGCTCCTTCATAAGGAATTACTTCTTTATAGCCTTGAATTGTTGTAGGTATTTTTCGTCCAATAGAGTTTGTTATCATTTTTCAACCTTTTCTACTGATTTTAGTTGTTGTACAGGTGGTGCCATTATTACATCTTATTTATCAATTCAAATCGTTTATCAATTCAAATCGTTTATCAATTCAAATCGTTTATCAATCCAAGTTGTATCAATCCAAGTTGTTTATCAATCCAAGTTGTTTATCAATCCAAGTTGTTTGGCCAACATAATTATCTTTTCAGCCTTTTTTACAACAGGTGTATCAACCATTCGACCATTAAGAGCAACAACACCACTTCCTGCTGCCTCCGCCTTTTTTAAAGCTTTCTCAATCTCAATTGCATCAGATATTTCTTTGTTTGTAGGCCTGAAAACAGAATGAACAATTTCAATCTGAGATGGATGAATTACTGATTTACCATCAAAACCGAGACCTTTAATTTTAAGAGTTTCCTTTTTTAAATTTTCAAAATCCAGCACATTGGCAAAAACGGTATCAAGAGCCTGAATAGAGGCGAACTTTGCCGCAAGAACAATTAAACCTCTGGCATGACTTAACTCTGCCCCTTCTATTGTACGACTTGTGCCAAGATCACGGGTAAAATCCTCTGCACCAAAACTTAATGCACATATTCTTTTGTGAGCTCCAGCAATTTCGTGGGCATTGGTAACCCCCTTAACAGTCTCAAGAATAGGACTAATTTCAATTTCATAGTCTAAATTATTTTCCTTTTCAATTTTTTCTAAAAGAACAATAAACTGTAAAAGTGATTCCTTGTCTTCAACCTTAGGTAACCTTATAGATGATGGTCTTGCAGGTACTACTCGTTCTAAATCTGCTGTAACAAATGGAGTATCCATACCATTGGTACGAATCATTATTTCAGACACATCTCTGTCTATAAGTGATTCTTTTAATAATGCTTTAGTCACAAGAAGACGTGCTGCTTCCTTTTGAGCGATAGCAACAGAATCTTCAAGATCAAGAATAATTCCATTTGGATCATGAATTCCCGCATTCAACATCATACTTGGAGAGTTTCCAGGTAAATATAATCTTGAAAAACGTAATTGATCTTTCTCTGAAAAATATTTATTTTCATCTATAAAATCTAACAAATATTCTTTATCTGTATTAATTAATTGTTTTATTGCAGCTTCAACCCGTGCTGCAATTATAAGAGTAACTGCTCCTTTATCTTCCAAGTAAGAAGAGCATTTTCTATTTCGTAAAATTTAAGTATGTCTATACACAATTCTACATTTGCTTTGCCATAAAGAACTTCAACTTTACTTTTTTGTTCTATTTGAATTC
>Ga0164315_10001948_pt1 | contig 15713 bp, 13 predicted proteins | sample GuaBasSedimGuay6_FD_113737 | JGI IMG/M metagenome (GOLD analysis project Ga0164315, IMG submission 113737) | Subseafloor sediment microbial communities from Guaymas Basin, Gulf of California, Mexico - Guay6, Core 4569-2, 0-3 cm | ecosystem: Environmental > Aquatic > Marine > Hydrothermal vents...
CTGCTCACTCGTTTGCAGGCGCAGCTCCTCGATACGGGCTTCCATCTCCGCTATGGGCTGTTCAAAATCAAGGAAATTCATCGCCATGGGCTATCTATCCATTGAGTCTATTTAATTCGAAAAACCAGTTCGAAAATTATGCCGAATTTGCCCGGCCAGGTGCTATTACTGCGTCTTAATTGGCCATTCTAGCAAGTTCGTTCGCTTCGCTGTAAAAACGGTCAGCGATACTCAACCTCACAGGAATCGACTCCACCACAATCTTTTACCCGTGCCAGTAGCTCTTCGGTGGGGTGTAAAAACCAGTCATTGCCGGGCAGTGAAAGCTCAGCCCGGCCATCTGGCCGTTGGTAGGTGAAGCGTAGGCGACAACGGCCGCCTCTAAAGGGTGTCATCACTTTTGCCAGCTCAGCGACAGGGAGCGGCTCATCGCTGCGGGTCACCAGGTTCACGCAGAGGTCGGTCGCATAATGTTCGCGGGCGTGGTTAATATCCAGGGCGTCTTCGGCGATGATTTTGTACCCGCCAGTGTAGTCATCTTCTTCAACGCTGCCCTCGATAATCACTACCGCATCTTTCACCAACAGATCACGGCACTTATCCAGCAGTCGCTCATAGACAGTGACGTCCAGCCGCGCGGTACGATCATCGAGTGTCACAAAGGTAGTTCGCCGTCCCCGCGCCAGGGTGCGCACATTAGTCACCAGCCCAGCAACGCGTATATTTTTACCGACTGCCTGGCCAATTTCACCGAGCCGGCGCGGCACAAACTGCGCCAGTTCCTGCTCATAGGTATCAATGGGGTGGCCGGTCAGATAAATGCCTAACGATTCACGCTCGGCCTGCAGTCGCTCACGCTTCGTCCAGGGTTTAACGTCGACCAGCGTCACCGGTAACTGGTCCGAAACGATTTCGCCAAACAGGTCAGTCTGACCACTCTCCTGGTTGCGAGCGCCCTGTTCAGCACTTTCTACTGCCTGCGTGAGTGAAGCCAGTAACGAAGCGCGATTATCACTGAGGCTGGTCATTGCACCGGCACGAATGAGTGCCTCCAGCGAGCGCCGATTTAGCTTACGGCTATCAACGCGACGGCAAAATTCGTACAGATCTTTATAGGTGCCGTTGCGCTCCCGCTCGGCGATGATTTCTTCAACTGTTCCCTGCCCAACCCCCTTGATTGCCCCCAGGCCGTAACGAATAACCCTGTCGTCACCAACCGTGAATTTATAGAGACTGCTGTTCACATCGGGCGGCAAAACCTGCAACTCCATACGCCGGCAGTCTTCGACCAGTGCAACGATTTTATCGGTGTTATCCATGTCGGCAGAGAGCACGGCAGACATGAAGGCCGCGGGGAAATGGTGCTTCAACCAGACGGTCTGGTAAGAAACCAGCGCATAGGCAGCAGAATGAGACTTATTAAATCCGTAGCCGGCGAATTTTTCGATCAGGTCAAAAATACTGCCCGCGCGGGAGTCGCTAACACCATTGGCCACTGCACCGGCGACAAAAGCGATGCGCTGTTTAGCCATCTCCTCCGCTTTTTTCTTACCCATTGCACGGCGCAGAAGATCGGCACCGCCGAGGGTAAAGCCGGATAGCAACTGGGCGATCTGTATCACCTGTTCCTGATACAGAATCACGCCGTAGGTCGCTTTGAGCACCGGTTCCAGCCGGGGTTCCAGATAATCTACGGCGGCCAGGCCGTGCTTACGATTGATAAAATCATCGACCATGCCTGACTGCAGCGGGCCCGGACGAAACAGGGCAACCAGCGCGACAATGTCGTCAAAACTGTCCGGTTTAAGACGACGGATTAAATCCTGCATGCCCCGGGATTCGAGCTGGAACACTCCAGTGGTTTCACCGGTTTGCAGCGTTTTAAACACGGCGCGATCGTCCAGCGGAAGCGCCTCGATATCCAGGTTAGCCTGTTCGGGCACGATATTGCGGATAGTCGTCACCGCATGCTCGATGATGGTCAGCGTACGCAGGCCAAGAAAATCGAATTTGACCAGGCCAATCGCCTCAATGTCATCTTTATCAAGCTGGGTGACCTGACTGCCACCGCCGGGTTCACTAAACAGCGGTGTAAAGTCAGTCAGTGGCGATGGCGCAATGACCACCCCGCCGGCATGTTTGCCGGCATTACGCACCAGCCCTTCAAGTGAGCGGGCCAGATCAAAGAGTCGGCGGACCTCCTCCTCTTTTTCGTAACGTTCGCTGAGCTGCTTTTCCTGCTCCAGCGCCTTGTCTAGGGTAATACCCAAATCCATCGGCACCAGTTTCGCCAGAGTGTCGACAAACCCGTAGGGATGACCCAACACCCGACCAACGTCCCGCACCACCGCCTTCGCCGCCATGGTGCCGTAAGTAATGATTTGCGAAACTCGATCACGGCCGTAGCGCTCCGCCACGTAGTTAATAACCCGGTCGCGGCCTTCCATACAAAAATCAATATCAAAATCGGGCAGCGATACCCGTTCTGGATTCAGGAAGCGCTCAAACAGTAATTCGTACTCCAACGGATCGAGCCGGGTAATACCGAGCACAAATGCCACGAGCGAACCAGCACCAGAACCACGACCCGGCCCCACGGGCACACCGTTGTCTCGCGCCCACTGAATGAAGTCAGCAACGATCAGAAAATAGCCAGGAAACCCCATACCGATAATGACATCAAGCTCCAGCTGCAGGCGCTGGTGGTATTCCGCTACCGGGATATCAGGCAGACCGGGGCGGGCCAGATACTCCTCAAGCCGCTGAGCTGACTGGCTCTGCAGATACTGCTCTTCAGTTTCGTCACCAGAAAGCGGAAAAACCGGCAGGAAATTCTTACCCAGGGTGATGGGCAACGTGCAGCGGCGAGCGATTTCAACGCTGTTTTCCAACGCTTCAGGCAGATCGCTGAACAACTCGGCCATCTCTTGCGGACTGCGCAGGTACTGCTGATCACTGTACTCTCTGGGGCGTCGGCTGTCGTACAACACGCGGCCCTGATTAATGCAGACGCGGGCTTCATGATCTTCGAAATCCTGCTGAGCAAGAAAACGTACTTCATTGGTGGCAACCACTGGCGTCTCTGTCTCTGCCGCCAGTGTGACGCTGCCGACCAACACCTGCTCATCACCATCACGGCCGGTGCGTTGCAATTCGAGGTAATAGTCATGGCCAAACAGCTGCTTCCATTCATCAAGTAATTTTCGAGCAACACCAGGGTCACCATTAATCAGCGCACGACCCACATTTCCATGACGAGCACCAGACAGGGCAATCAAACCGCCTGCTTGCCCGACCAGCCATTCCCTTTTTATCGCAGGAACACCCTGCTGCTGGCCCTCCAGGTAGCTACGGGACATCAAGCTACTGAGGTTTAAATAACCTTCCCGGTTACGACACAGCAACAACAGGCGCGACTCGCTATTACCATCTCGTACAACCAGCTCGGCACCGATTATCGGTTTCACCCCGGCTTTTAGCGCGGCCCGATAGAACTTCACCAGCGCAAACGTGTTGCTGAAATCGGTCATCGCTGCGGCCGCCATGCCCTGCTCGCGGACCTGTTTCATCAATGCCGGGATACGCACCACGCTGTCCACCATCGAATACTCGGTGTGCAGGTTGAGGTGAACGAAGCTGCTCATGCGCTGACCCGCGTGGCAGTCACGAATTTTCACCTAACAAGCGTTTTACCGGGCCAAAGCTGCGGCGGTGAATCGCCGCAGGCCCCTGTTTTTTCAACGCAGTCAGGTGCATTTTTGTGGGATATCCTTTGTGGATCTCTAATCCATAGCCGGGGTATTGCTGCGCCAGCTCAGCCATTTCTCGGTCTCGTGCCTGCTTGGCCAGAATGGACGCAGCGCTGATCGCCGGCTCGGTTTGATCGCCGCGCACCACCGCTACGGCGTTACGGAGCCCTTTGGGCACACGATTACCGTCTATCAGTATCTGGTCAGCCGTTAGCTCAAGGCCAGCAATGGCCCGCTGCATCGATAACATCGTCGCCCACAGAATATTGAGTTCATCGATCTCTTCGACGTCGGCTCGGCCGAGGGCGTAACAAAGTGCATGTTGATGAATTTCCACTTCTAGCCGGCTACGTTGAGCACTCGAAAGTTTTTTAGAATCCGCCAGGCCGGCGATCGGATGATTCGGGTCGAGAATGACCGCCGCCGAAACGACTGGCCCCGCCAACGGTCCACGGCCAGCTTCGTCTACGCCAGCCGTATAATTCAACGTGCTACCAGGGCTCTCCACTAGCGGCCCAGCCACTGCAAAATGGCACTAGCCGGGGAGCACTCGCCACGCAGCTGCTCACGCAAACGATAAAACTCGGCAATTTTTTGCTCAGTACCGACCTCATCTTCAAACCAGCCATTAACGGCAGCGACCACATTATTAGTGCTGGCTTCTGACTGAATCAGCTCAGGTACCAGCTGACGGTCTGCGAGCAGGTTAGGCAGGGCAATCCACTTTGCGTAAGAAAGCAGTTTCACCAGATAATAAGTAATTGCGCCGAGCCGGTAGGCTACTACCAGTGGCCGCCCCATCATCATCGCCTCAAGACTGGCAGTGCCTGAGGCCATTAGCACCAGGTCCGCAGCCTGCATTGCTCGATAGGAGTCGCCATCCAGCAGTGTCACTGAAAGTCCCTGCCCACGATCGCGGAGCACCTGCTCAACATATCGCCGCGCCTTTGCATTGATAAGCGGCACCACAAAATGAGTGGACTGTTGTTGGCTAATCAATTTAGCCGCATCAATAAACAGGGTTGTCAGGCGCTGATATTCACTGGCGCGGCTGCCTGGCAGAAGAGCAATCACTTTGTCGACCGCTGGCAACCCTAACGCCTCACGGGCGTCCGCTTTAGGCGGATTCCACTGAATACGGTGGTAACTGGGATGACCGACGAACCGGCTCGGAATTTCAGCTTGCTGATAGAACTCGGACTCAAACGGGAACAGCGTCAACATGCCGTTGACGGCCTCACTGATGAGTTTTAACCGCCCTCGCCGCCAGGCCCAAACCGACGGGCTGACGTAGTGGAAGGTAGGGATGCCGGCGCGCTTGAGTTTGCGCTCAAGACGTAACGTAAAATCGGGGGCATCAATCCCGATAAAAAAGTCCGGCGGATTTTTTAAAAAATGATCAACCAGTCGGGCACGAATTCGAAACAGCTCTGGCAGGCGACCCAGAGGCTCGACAAACCCCATCACCGCCAACCTTTCTGCCGGGAACAGCGACTGACAACCCGCCGCGTCCATCAGCGGTCCACCGATACCGGTAACTACTATTTCTCGACCATCGGCCTGCAATTCGCGGATCAACGCAGCGCCGAGCACGTCGCCAGAGGCCTCGCCAACGACAACCCCCACTCGCAGGACTGAATCAGAGGACAATGTAACGACTGGTGCGCGCAGCCCCCTGTTCATAATCTCGGTGGCTCATAGCGCATTCCCAAAAGAGGTTGCTCGGTGCAATTTCAAATAGCTGGCTTCAACAGTCGAATGATTCATTTTGCGGTACTTAGTTTTCTCGAAAAGCACTCGTCTTCCAGAACTACCCTCACCGATTTCCATTAGCTCAAAAACCAAAAAGCGTGATTACGGATCACTCCCTGACGAGTCTCAAGGCACCTCAACAGGATGGCAGCGCTTCTTCAGCGGTGTTCAAGTTCCTTTAACGTACACATGATCTCGCAGCTGGCTGCACGGTTACCGTCTACGGTTGCTTCAGCACTAAACTGCCACATTCCTCGTACTACACGATTCAACTTCACATCAATCTGCAACTGATCGCCCGGCACCACCTGCTGCCTAAACCGAGCCTTATCAATGCCAACAAACAGATAAATGTTGTTCTCATCGGGTTTGGAATTGTTGGTTCTAAAGCCAAGAATTCCGGCAGCCTGAGCCATTGCCTCGAGAATCAGCACCCCCGGCATTACTGGATAGTCAGGAAAATGACCGCCAAAAAACGGTTCGTTTACCGACACATTTTTGATCGCCACGAGCCGCTCACCTTCCACGCATTCGAGTACCCGATCAATCAGCAGGAATGGATAACGATGCGGCAGATAACTCATTATCTGGCTAATATCCATCGCCCCTGTTTCACTGGTAGTCACAATCACTCTCCCGAATTAATATTGTTTTTTAAGGCCCGTTCCAGCACAGCAACTTTGCGCGCCAGATGGTCGAGCTTGTGAAACCGCGCGGTGTTTTTCCGCCAGTTATCATTAGTATCGGTTGGGTAACCGGAATAGACACCCGCTTCCTTGATTGAGCGAGTAACCATCGACATACCGGTGATATGCACACCGTCAGCGATATCCAGGTGCCCGACAAAACCAACCCCACCGGCTATGGTGCAGCGCTTACCGATACGAGTACTGCCGGAGATACCAACGCAGGCGGCAATTGCAGTATCTTCGCCGATGACCACGCCATGGGCCACCTGAATCTGGTTATCAAGTTTGGCACCTCGCTCTAAAACCGTATCTTCAAGCGCCCCACGATCATTAGTGGTATTCGCCCCGACATCCACGTCGTCGCCAAGCCAGACCCCACCAAGCTGCGGCACCGGCACCCAACGGGCGCCATCACTAGCATAACCAAACCCTCTCGAGCCCAGCACGGCTCCTTCGCCGATGCAACAACGGGCACCTAACCGGGTTTTTTCCATCAAAACTGCTCGCACCCCGACCCGGCAACCCGCACCTATCTCCACGCCGGCAGCGATGACAGCCCCGGCCGAAATAACGCAATTTGCGCCAATCACTGCACCCGCGCCGATGGTGACATTTGCGTCGACGGCGACATTAGCCCCAAGGCTGGCCGTCGGTTCAACACTCGCCGAAGGATGTAATCCAGGCAACGGGGCAAGTTCCGGGTTCAATAACGCTGAAACCCGTGCAAAACTCAAATACGGGTTTCCACTTAGCAGGCAAGGGCCACTAAATAAAGCTCGATCCGGCGGTGCCAGTATCACGGCCGCGGCACGAGTCGCCGCCAACTCTGCACGATAGCGACGATTGGTAAAAAAACTGATTTCGTCGGGCTGTGCAGACTTGAGAGTTGCAACGGCAGAGATCAGTTGACCACCGTCTCCGTCCAGTTCAGCACCTACCAGGCGCGCCAACTCGGCTAATGAGGGCATCGGCTATGGCATTTTTTTCAGTACTTTCAATACTTGCTCGGTAACATCCATACCTTTGCTGGCAAACACTACCCCATCAGTCACAATCAAATCGTAACCATTTTTTTTGCCAAATTTATCCACTGCTTCCATCACTTTCCCACGCAGGCTACCGAGTTCCTCACCCTGCCGCTGTCGGAAATCCTCTTCGAATGCATCTTTGGCATTTTTGAACTCACGTTGCTGGCTAATGAGCGCCCGCTCTTTTTTCTTGCGCTGATCTTCACTGAGCAGTAAACCGTTTTTCTGGAAATCTTCGCCGGCTTTTTTAAGTTTCTCTCCCTGCGACGTTAACTCTTTGCTGCGCGGTTCGAAATCTTTACGCAGCCGCTCCTGAACAGCTTTCGCCTGCGGCGAGTTCTGCAACAACGCAGCCGCATTTAAATAGCCTATTTTAGTTTCAGCTTGCACGCTCATCGCAGACACAGCCAGCAACAATGCAATAGCAGATTTACTCAACATAGATAATTTCAAGATACTCGCCTCTTTCAGGTTTGATGGGTTGGTTAGTTAAGTTACAGCCGGTCAGCAACCGGAGCAGTTGTTTTAGAAAGACTGGCCCAAGTTGAACTGGAAACTCTCGGTCTCATCGTCATCATCGTCATTAAAGGGCGCGGCAAAACTCACTGCCAACGCTCCAAAAGGCGATAGCCACACCGCTGCGATACCGGTCGAATAACGCAATTCGTCTATTTCAATGTCCTCGTCAGGACCAAACACGTTACCAGCATCAACAAACAGGCTAAGCCTCATTGATTTAGGCGGCTCTTTAAGAAACGGAATCGGGAAAAAGAGTTCACCTTTGCCGACTATCAGCTTACTCCCACCAAACGGATCACCCTCGGAGGAGAAAGTCTGCGTAGTCTGCGGACCGAGGGTATTTGCTTTAAACCCTCTAACGGATGAAACGCCCCCGGCAAAAAAGTTCTCATAAAAAGGCAGGTCATCGGTGTCGCCGTAACCATCGCCATAACCGGCGCTACCCTGCAACAAAAACGCGCCGCGTTTGCCAACCGGCCAATATTGCTGGCGATTGTAATAAAGTTTGTAAAACTCAAGATCACCCAACGGCGTTGCGATCTCCGCACTGAGACTTTGCATGCCACCACGGTCTGCAAAAATCGCCCGATTACGCGTGTCATTGGACCAGGAGACACCCATCTTGAGCTGGGTATAGCTGTCGCCGTTTTTACGGACAAACTCTCGTATTTCGGGGGGGGTGAAATCATTAGTGCCCATATCAATGAATTCAATCCCACCAGATAGACCGATCGTATTAAATTCACTGATCGGAATACCGAAACCAACATTGAAACCGATGGTACTCGTATCGTATTCGGCAAGATTCTCTTCGGCAGCATCCGTACTTCGCGAATACAACGAAAGCGTCTGACTTACCCCATCCTTTGTCCAGTAAGGATTGGTCTGACTGATACTGTAAACATCAGAAATATCACTGGTCGCAACGGTAAAGGCCAGGCGCCTGCCAGTGCCAAGGAAATTCTCCTGAACAATACTGGCGTTAAGCATTATGCCGCTACCCTGACCTATTCCGAACCCGGCAGAAATGCTGCCCGATGAACGCTCACTAACAGCAAAATTCACATCTAACTGGTCAGGAGAACCCTCAACAGCGGGAGTTTCAACGGTTACCTCTTCAAAAAACCCGAGGCGCTCCAGGCGCACCCTGGATCGCTCTACCGCTTCGTTGGAAAACCAGGCACCTTCCATCTGCCGCATTTCCCGGCGCAGGACCTGATCCTGCGTTTTGGTATTACCAGCGAAGCTAATTCGTCGCACATAAGCACGCTTGCCCGGATCGATAAAAAATGTCAACGACACCAGTGAATTCTCTTCATCCACATCGGGAATCGGATTAACGTTGGCAAACGCGTAACCCTCAGCACCGAGCGCCTCGGAAATAACATCACTGGTCTCCGTCACTTTGCTACGAGAGAACACATCACCAGGCCGCACTTCCACCAGGTCAACCAAAGACTGCGGATCAACAATCAAATCACCTGAAAGCTGGACCTCCTCTATCAGATATTGCTTCCCTTCAACAACATTGACGGTGATGTACATCTCATCTTTATTCGGTGTAATGGCCACCTGGGTAGACATAATCTCGAAATCAAGATAACCATTATCAAGATAAAATGAAGTCAGGTTCTCGAGATCTCCCGAGAGTTTTTCCTTGGAGTAACGGTCATCGTTGGTGACAAAACTGATCAGATTTGGCGGCGTCAGTTCAAACTTCGTCAGTAGATCGGCATCATCAAACTGGTGGTTACCGACAATATTGATATCCCGGATACGTGCAACCTTGCCTTCGATAATATTGATATTGATATTGACCCGGTTTCGCGACAACGGCACCACATCAGTGGTCAGCTCAACGCCATACTTACCGTGACTGTAATACTGCCGCTCTAGCTCCTGTGCGACCGCATCAAGCGCAGACGGAACATAAACACGCCCCACTGCCAGGCCAATGTCTGCCAGACCTTTTTCAAGATCCTCTGTAGGAATATCCTCGTTTCCTTCAATATTCAACTCAGCGATTGATGGACGCTCATCAACGGTAATGATGAGAACCCCGCCCCGGCGGTCGACAGAAACATCACGAAAAAACTCGGTGGAAAAAAGCGCACGAATAATCCTGCCGCTGCTCGCATCATCAACGCGATCACCGACAGCCACCGGCAGCGCATTGAACACTGTTCCAGCAGAAATACGCCGCAATCCTTCCACGCGGATATCATCAATAACAAATTCTTCTGCGAAACTGGCCGGCATATAAAACGACAACAGAAGAACTGCGCTGAACAGCGCTTTAATCCGAAAAATCAACATCCACCCTTATTAACGTTATTTACTTTTGTAAGCGTGAGCCCGCCTGACCAGACAAATCACCGGCATCACTACTGAAGCAGTCTATGGATATCGTTGTACAACGCTAGAAAGGTAAGGCCGAGCAAAATCACCAGCCCACCCTGCTGCCCCCATCCCCGCAGGGATTCTGACAGCGGCTTCCCTCTCACCCACTCGGCAAAATAATACAGTAAATGCCCTCCATCCAATACCGGAATTGGCAACAGGTTTAAAATGCCGATACTAATGCTCAGGAATGCTACTAGCTTGAGGAATGCACTCACGCCAATCTGTGCACTTTTCCCCGCATATTCAGCGATCGAAATCGGTCCATTGATATTTTTCAATGAGACCTCCCCGGTAACCATTTTACCAAGCATTTTCAACGTCAGCAGCGTCATCTCACCGGTTTGGCTTACCGCTTTGCCTACTGCTGTGAGCGGGCCATAGCGACGAGTTGCCCGATAATCGTCATACCAGCCATCAGGAATTAACGGCCCAGCACCGATACGCCCAAAGGGTTCCCCACCCTCCTGCTTTTGGACTGGGGTAATCTCCACACTTAGCTGCACCCCTTCGCGTTCTAATTCCAACATAATGAGTTGTTCAGGACGGGCACGCACATAGTCAACCCACGCCGACCAATCAGCAATTGTCTCGCCGTCTGCATTCAGTAACCGATCGCCAGAGCGGAGGCCCGCTAGTGCTGCCGCTTCCCCGGGCATAACTTCATTAATGACCGCAGGCAACTCTGGAAACGCTGGTTTCAAACCGAGTCCACTGAGCATGTCGGTATTTTCAAACGATACCGGTAGCTGCGAAAAATCCAGCCAACGAGCCGCTTTATCACCGTCAATAGTGACCACTCCCACCGGCACCTCTGCACCGGCTACAGCTTGCGTCAGCAGTTGCAGGCCTACTTCCTCCCAAAGCACGACCTGTTCGTCGCCGATGGCGACAATCTGATCCCCTTCACGAAACCCGGCCTGGGCCGCCAGGCTATCAGCCTGTAGATCACCTACTATCGGCTTAAGCCCCGAAACACCAGTCACATAGAGGCACCAGAACAGCAATATCGCGAGGAAAAAATTAGCCAGCGGCCCTGCAGCAACGATGGCTACGCGCCGCCAGAGCGCTTTATTATTAAAGGCTTCGTGAGCCTGATCATCGCTAACTTCTTCTTCGGCCTCGCCCAGCATCTTCACGTAACCACCAAGCGGTACCGCGGCAATCACGTATTCGGTTGAGTCAGCCGTTTTTTGCCAGCGCCAGAGCGGCTTACCAAAACCGATGGAGAAACGCAGCACCCGAACCCCCACTTTCCGAGCTACATAAAAATGGCCAAATTCGTGAACGGTCACTAAAAGACCCAACGCGACAATCATTCCGCCGATTGACCACATGAAACTAGTCATAAACCTACTCGCATACAGTGAAATTTATCGTCTCTCCCGGCAATGTTCCGGGATTAAAACAGAGGGATGAGAACGGACTTAGTGCTTATCGATCAAAGTTTCTGCAAGTCTCCGTGCTTGAGCATCCGCAGCGACAACAGTATCAAGATCCTGCGCTTGCCCATTTGACAATCGTCCTAGCACTTCATCGACTACCGTAGCGATTTTCAGAAAACCTATTTTTTCATCCAGAAACGCTTGGACAACAACCTCATTAGCCGCGTTCAAATAGGTTGCGGCAAGGCCACCTTCAGCCAGCGCGGCGTAAGCAAGATCAAGGCAGGGAAATTTCTCATTGTCGACAGGTTGAAATTGAAGATCGGCCACTTTACGCAAATCTAGCGAAGCCGCACCAGAATGGATCCGTTCCGGCCATGCCAGTGCGTGGGCAATAGGTATGCGCATGTCGGCACTGCCAAGCTGAGACAAAATAGAGCCGTCTCGGTATTCGACCATAGAATGAACGATGCTTTGGGGATGGATCAACACCTCAATCTGCCCGCCACTAACACCGAAGAACCAGGCAGTCTCAATGACCTCTAGTCCTTTGTTCATCATTGTTGCGGAATCGACAGATATTTTTCTGCCCATGTCCCAGTTTGGGTGGGCACACGCCTGCGCCGGGGTCACCTCACTCAAACTATCGGCCGGCCGATCTAAAAATGGCCCGCCTGAGGCAGTTAACCATAGGCGGACTACACCCAGTTCGGTTAATGATTTGCCGACACGAAACCCAGGCAATGACTGAAACATCGCATTCTGTTCACTATCAATAGGCAACAGTTGACCGCCGTTACGAGCAACTGCATCCATAAACAGTTGCCCAGCCATCACCAGTGACTCTTTATTTGCTAACAGCACCACTTTGCCGGCTTCTACCGCCGCAAGCGTTGGTGCCAACCCCGCTGCACCGACAATCGCCGCCATCACCACCGACACGTCAGACTCTTGAACAACCGCCAACAACGCGTCGCTGCCAGCCAACACCTCGGTGCTCAAATCACTAATCCTGCCCGCCAGATCAGCGGCGGCAGCTACATCAACCATGACGAAATAGCGTGGCAAAAACTTTCGGCACAAGGCTTCTGCCTTCTCCACCCTGCTATAAGCGGTTAGCGCAAACAGCTGATAGCGCTGCGGATGTTCGGCGACAACTGCCAGCGTGCTCAGGCCGACCGAACCGGTAGCGCCCAAAATCACCAGCTGCTCAACCTGACTCACCAGTGCCCAGCCATTAACAGCCCAAACAGCGGTGCGGCGATCGTCAAACTATCGATACGGTCAAGTACACCACCATGCCCAGGTAATAACTTACCGCTGTCTTTCACTCCCGCACGACGCTTAAACAGGCTCTCGGTCAGGTCACCAATCACCGATACCCATGAGATAACCAGCCCTACGAGAAGGAAATAGCCGATAGTCGCGCCGCTACGCCCACTGAGGATCGCCGCTACAAGCGCAACTACCAGCGCCACCGCGCTGCCACCCGCCACACCTTGCCAGGTTTTGCCTGGACTGACCGTCGGCAACAGCTTACGCCGTCCCCAGCGCCGACCAGAAAAATAAGCCCCAATATCTGCTCCCCAAATGAGCGCAAACAGGAACAGCACCAGCCAGTCACCGTCGCTCTGTGCACGCAACCTATAAAGAGCAAACCAGGGCACTACCAAAATCAATGGCCCTGCCAGCAGCATACCCGGCCGGCAAAAAAACCAGTTCGGCTGTCGATCGGGGTAACCGAGTAGCACCCAGCCGGCCACCAGCCACCAGCCCAGCGCACTGAACAGCAGGGACTCACCGGCCCATGGATCGTAGAATACCCCGGCCATGAGTAATGCGATTACCACCAGGTAGATAAACTGAAGTGGTTTTTGACGCAGACCAGCGAGACAGCACCACTCAACAGAAGCAAGCAAGATAACTGGGAAAATACCCAGCGCAAAACCCTCAGCAGATGCCATAAACAGTAGCGCAATTGCCAGCGGCACGAGAATGAGCGCCGTCATTACACGTTGAAATAGCACGGGTTAAACGAGCCTCCTGTCAGCGGTATTTATTTTCACTGTCTTTGTTCTTTCTGTAACACTTCCTGCCCTGCAACGTCTACGCCGGGAATCCGCCCAAATCGCCGCAACCGCTGTGCGTACCAGCCCAACGCGCGTCCGAACTCTTCGGCGTCGAAATCGGGCCAACAAATATCAGTAAAGTAGAGTTCACTGTAGGCACATTGCCAAAGCAGAAAATTACTGATGCGGCATTCGCCACCGGTGCGAATAAGCAGATCGGGATCTGGCGCCGACGACAACGCCAGGGCTTTGGCCAACGTCTCCTCATCAATCAACTCAGGGTCAAGCTCGCCATCACGAACCTGGTACGCAAGGTTCTGCGCCGCCTGGGTAATATCCCAGCGCCCACCATAATCAGCCGCGATATATAGCGACAGGGCCGCGCCGCTAGCCGTTTCGGTTTCAACCTGATCGATACACTCAACTAATTCGGCGGGAAATCGCTGCCGGCTACCGACCACCTGTAAACGGATGTTCTGCTCCAACAAGCCAGGCAACTCTGCCTGTAACTGCTGAACAAACAGCCCCATTAACAGGCTCACCTCGTCTGCGGGTCTATTCCAGTTCTCGCTACTGAAGGCAAACAGAGTTAGATAGGGGATCTTTGCGCGTAGCGAAGACTCAACCATTTTCCGCGCTGCCACGGCACCTTGAAGATGCCCGTCACCACGGCTAAGGCCGCGCTGTTGGGCCCAGCGACCATTGCCATCCATAACCGCAGCAACATGCTGAAGGGGCGCCACGATTAACGACCGATGAGAGTCGGAAGCAGGAGACATCGATCAAACTTCCAGCAGGTCCGCCTCTTTCAGCTTCACCAAGTCATCGATTTCAGCAACCGCCTTGTCGGTAAGCGTCTGGATATCATCGCCGGCATCTTTCTCTTCATCTGCAGAAATCTCCTTTTCTTTCTGAAGATCCTTCAGCGTCGAAAGCGCATCCCGGCGGATATTTCTGATCGCGACACGGCTATTTTCACCTTCGCCCCTGACCAGCTTACCTAACTGCAAGCGTCGTTCCTCTGTCAACAACGGTACCGGCACCCTGATTACCTCACCCGCCAACACAGGGTTAACACCTAGCCCAGACTCTCGGATAGCTTTATCAACGGCTGCAACGACCGTTTTATCCCATGGCGTGACGGTCAAGGTTCGTGCGTCACTTGCCACAACACTGGCCACCTGTGACAGTGGCGTGGAAGCATCGTAGTAAGTAACTTGAATGCCATCCAGCAAGGACGCATGCGCACGTCCCGCGCGGATTTTTTTCAAACCGTCCCGCAACGCCTGCAGAGTTTTTTGCATCCGGGTCCCGGCGTCTTGCTTAACATCATTAATCATTACCGGCTCCCTGTTTTAACCGTTGAAATTAACTTTGCGACTACCCAACATGGGTGCCGTCATCACTGCCGTAGAGCACCCGTTTCAGCACCCCAGGCCGAGTCATATTAAAAACTCTCAGCGGCAGACCGTGATCTCTGCACATTACCACTGCCGTCGCATCCATCACCGCCAGTTTATCTGTAAGCACCTGCTGATAGTCCAGGCGCTTGTATAGCACCGCATCAGGATGGGTCACTGGATCAGCGTTGTACACGCCGTCGACTTTAGTCGCCTTTAAAACCAGCTCAGCATTGATATCAATTGCCCGCACACACGCAGCTGTGTCGGTAGTGAAATAAGGATTGCCAGTGCCCCCGGCAAACAGCACCACGCGGCCTTTATTTAAATGCCGCAGAGCTCGCTTGCGCACAAAGGGCTCAGCAATACCATCAATACCCAGCGCAGACATTACCCTCGCCTCAACACCTTCACGCTCTAACATATCGTGTAACGCCAGCGCATTCATCACCGTAGCCAACATACCCATATAATCAGCCGTCGCACGGTCCATGCCATCGGCGGCCACCGAAATCCCCCTGAAGATGTTGCCACCGCCAATGACTATACCGAACTCGAAGCCCTCGGGAATCAGTTCGGCGATTTCATCAACTACCTGTTTAATCGCTTCACGTTCAACACCAAAACCAGCACTGCCGGCAAGCGCCTCACCACTAAGCTTAAGCAATACTCGCTTTGCAATCGGCTGGGGGCCTGAATCGCTCATGAATCAGCTGCCTTTA
>Ga0164315_10001951_pt1 | contig 15710 bp, 14 predicted proteins | sample GuaBasSedimGuay6_FD_113737 | JGI IMG/M metagenome (GOLD analysis project Ga0164315, IMG submission 113737) | Subseafloor sediment microbial communities from Guaymas Basin, Gulf of California, Mexico - Guay6, Core 4569-2, 0-3 cm | ecosystem: Environmental > Aquatic > Marine > Hydrothermal vents...
ATAAAGAGCATGGGAAGCGCTGTCTCGCTTGTGAGGAAGCACTCATAACAACCCTTCCGGATTGCCTCGTAATAGATCTCCACTGCATAATCGGTGGTGCCACCACCGGCTTCGGTCTTATAGCTGATCAAACCCGGATAACGGATACTTCTGACATCCACCCCATATCTGCTAAAGTAGTAATCGCACCAGCGTTCACCTGCCATCTTGCTTATCCCATATACAGTGACCGGCTCCATAACTGTTAGCTGCGGAGTGTTGGTCCGGGGAGTGGTAGGACCAAATACGGCGATGGAACTGGGCCAGAACACCTTTTTGACCTCCTCAACCATCTTGGCAACTTCCAGGATATTCATCAGACTCTCCATGTTGATGTTCCAGGCCTGAGTGGGCAGTTTTTCGGCATTTCCTGAAAGCACTGCTGCAAGGTGATAAATCTGTGTGATTTTATGCCGGATAATAAAGTGGATCAACTGCTTGTCATCCATTACATCCAATATCTGGAAAGGCCCACCCTCGACCACATCGGCAGGTGCCTGTTTGATATCTGTGGCAAATACCTGCCCGCTGCCGTATTGTTTTCTTAATTCAACCACCAGCTCCGAACCGATCTGCCCGGCAGCACCAATCACCAGAATATTGTCCATGAAATATAGGATTAATGTATGGATACGAAATTAGGGGTTTCTGTTTCCCAAAAAAAATGATAAATAACATGAATTTATAACTATTTTTCCAACGCCTTATGAAATATTGCCTCACCCTATGTTTGTTATTGTCGCTGCTTGCTGTGAATGCACAGGATTATAAGGTGGAGATATACCAGTCTTACATGCATGAGAAGATGGATCACTGGAGGGATCTGATGACACAGATGGAGCAGGATTTTCAGAATACTTCGGATCCGGACCTGCTATATGATCTGCTGGAAGCAGAGTATGGCTATGCCGGATGGCTGGTATCGGTAAAGCGAAAGAAAGAAGCCGAGGAGATCTTGCTGAGCGCAAAAAGGCATATGGCCCAGTTGACCGAACTGGGGCGGGATAATGCAAGGGTCTATAGTCTGAAAGGAGCCTTTTTCGGATTTCAGATAATGCTGGAGCCCGCCCGTGCACCCAAATTGGGTCGCCTGTCCATGGAAGCCAATGAAAAAGCTTTAAAGTTGGATCCTGATGAGCCCCAGGCATGGCTCGAAAAGGCCAACATGGATTACTACAAGCCTGTGATATTCGGGGGTTCCAAAAAAAAGGCAGTCCCCTCGTATGAAAAGGCCGTGGAACTATTTGAATCATCAGAGGAGCGTACTCGTGAGAACTGGGTCTACATGAATTGTCTGGCAGGATTGGGAATTGCCTATGAAAAAACCAGGAAGTTTTCTGAAGCCGGAAGGGTGTACAGGAAAATACTGGAGCTTGAACCCTCCTTCAAGTGGGTAGTGGAGGAACTTTATCCCAAATTCCAGGAAAAGCACCCGGGGAAGTAACATTATAAATTAATAAGCAAGATGAATCAGAATATCCGTGTAAGATTTGCACCCAGTCCCACAGGCCCTCTCCATATCGGAGGATTACGAACAGCTCTGTTCAACTACCTGTTTGCCAGGAAGAACGGCGGTGTCTTTATTCTCCGTATTGAGGATACCGATCAGACCAGGTATGTGGAAGGGGCAGAGGACTATATAAAGGGAGCACTGGATTGGTGTGGATTGACTCCTGACGAAGGTCCTGGCCAGGGAGGCGGATTTGGTCCTTACAGGCAATCTGAACGAAAGGACCAGTATCAAAGGTATGCCATGCAACTTCTGGAGAGCGGACATGCTTATTATGCTTTTGACACACCCGAAGAGCTGGACAGCATGCGCAAGGAGTATGAAGCTCGTGGAGAGACTTTTGTTTATGATGCCCGGGTGCGTGAATCCCTGAAGAATTCTCTGACCATGCAAGCCCCGGAGGTAGAAGAGAAGATAGCTTCTGGTACACCTTACGTAATCAGGTTCCGATTTGAGCCCAATAAGGAGATTGTAATGCAGGATATGGTACGGGGAGAAGTAGTGTTCTCTACCTCTACCCTGGATGACAAGATCCTGTTCAAGTCCGATGGCATGCCCACCTACCATCTGGCTAACGTTGTGGATGACAATCTGATGGCCATCTCTCATGTAATTCGTGGCGAAGAGTGGTTACCATCGCTTCCCCTCCATGTATCACTCTACAGCGCCTTTGGCTGGGAACACCTCATGCCCAAATTTGCTCATCTGCCACTGATCCTGAAACCAACCGGAAAAGGGAAGTTGAGTAAAAGGGATGGTGAAAAGGGAGGTTTTCCGGTCTTTCCACTGGAATGGAAAGATCCCATTTCGGGAGAAATCTCCCCGGGCTACCGGGAGGAAGGCTATCTTCCAGAGGGCTGTATTAACATGCTGGCACTATTGGGATGGAATCCGGGGACCGAACAGGAACTCTTCTCTCTGGATGAGCTTATCAAAGAGTTTCAGCTGGAGAAGGTGGGCAGATCGGGTTCCAGGTTCGATCCTGAAAAAACCTTATGGTTCAACCACCAGCACATACAACTGATGACCGATAAGAAACTGATTCCGGCCTTTCAATCGGTGCTGAAAGCCCATAATGTGAATATAGATGACAACAGGCTTGCCTTGCTGGTTCCAATCATCAAACCCAGGATCGATTTTTTCCATGAAGTGTGGGAAGAATCGTGGATCTTTTTTCAGGCACCAGATGCCTACGACCCTGATGTGGTGAAGAAACGATGGAAAGAGGATACTCCCGGGAAAATGGAGCTCCTGGCTGAATCTCTTGAAAAGTGTGAGCCATTTACTGCTGAAAGTATTGAATTGCAAGTTAAACAAGTAATCACCTCTAATGAATGGGGCATGGGTGCCATTATGAACGCATGGAGGCTTTTGCTGGTTGGCGCTGCAAAAGGGCCCGGACTTTTTGATCTCGCTGCATTCCTGGGCAAGGACGAGGTAATCAAGAGGATGAAAACGGGGATCAATGAGATTAAGAGATAAGATTAAAATAGCAGATATCATGGGAACAGATCAAAAGAGATATATCAATATTCACGGGCACAGGCAGTCTAACACCATTGAGGAGTGGGTGATGCAGAATCTAATGGCTAAAGATTTTCCTCCTGAGGATATTGAGAACGGGTACTATTCGGTTGGCCTTCATCCCTACAACGTGGGTAAGGTAGACGAAGAGGAGACCATGAATAAGGTTCGCCTGGCTCTGGAAAACCCCCGGGTACTGGCTGTGGGTGAGATCGGGCTTGATAAATCCATAGAGGCACCCATGGAGGATCAGGTGAGGATCTTTGAAAAACAGGTGGAGCTTGCCGAGACTGTCAATCTTCCGGTAATCTTGCATGTGGTCAAAGCGTTCAATGAGATGCTTGGATTTATGAAAGCAAAGCAGCCGGTTGTACCAATGATCATCCATGGATATAACGGTAGCCCTGAGATGGCCGAAGAGCTTGTGAAAGCAGGGTTCCTGATTTCCTTTGGGCAAGCCATTACCGGAGAGCATTCGAAAATTGTCGAATCCCTTCAGAAGGTCCCCGTTGAGATGATGTTCCTGGAAACCGATGAGGGGGATATGGACATCAGGGAGCTTTATCAGTTTGCGGCTGAGGTGAAGGGGATTTCGGAGGATCATCTGCATATGCAGATTTTTGAAAACGCCCGGACACATCTTTCCAGGTTTAGCAACTTCATATAATACCATCCGATGAAGCTCACCGGTCCACATCCAGGCTGGCAGGAACGTACCATTCAACTTTTCGGCGAAGAGAAGTTTGCCAGGCTTCAGGATGCAAATGTCCTGGTGACTGGTATGGGAGGGGTAGGATCCATGGCCGCTGAAATGATTTGTCGAAGCGGCGTGGGAAAGATGACCATTATCGATGGTGACACCATTCAACCTGGAAATCTTAACAGGCAGATCCCGGCCACTCACAGCAGCCTGAACCGTGGAAAGGCCGAGCTCATGGGAGAGCGCTTGAAAGATATTAATCCCGGTCTGGAACTGACCGTGATCGACGAATTTATAAAAGACGAGAGGATCCCGGAGATTCTTCGTACCCCCTACGATTATGTGGTGGATGCCATTGATACATTTTCACCCAAGATGTACCTGATCTACCATACAGTGAAACAGGGCCTTAAACTGGCCTCTTCCATGGGATCGGGAGGTAAAGTGGATCCCTCGCAAATCAGAGTGTGCGATTTTGCAGAGACCTATAAATGCAGACTGGCCTATTTGCTTCGTAAAAAACTTCGAAAAATGGATGTACATGGGGGATTCAAGGTTGTTTTTTCACCCGAACAGGTTGTCAAAGAGTCGGTTATCCCCATAGAGGGAGAGCACAACAAGAAATCGACTGTGGGAACCAACTCCTATATCCCGGCCATATTTGGCTGCACCCTGGCCTCCATTGTGATCAGGGACCTTACTGGTGAATAACTTTTCTCTCCTTTTGTGCAACCTAGAGGCACTTCCTGCCGTTTAATAGCTATACCAATAAGTAACTAAAAATAGAAAGTATGAAAAAGTTGATATTTATTGCTGTAGCATCCTTTTTCCTTGTACAGGTCTCCAATGCACAGCTGTTCAATTACGGGATCAAAGCTGGTATAGGTTTCTCCAGTTTATCGATTAATGATGTCACCGGCATAAGTGATGGATCTGATGTATATGATCTGATTACGGGCGATGGGGTGATGGGTTATCATCTGGGGGTACAAACACGTATCAAGATTGCTATGATATATGTTCAGCCTGAACTATACTGGAATGCAGGCGGTGGAACACTGAAGCAGGTTATGGATGGTGGTGCCACTGAAATACTGGAAGTGAAATTTAACAGGATAGACCTACCCCTCCTGGTTGGTGCAAAACTGGGCCCGGTCCGCTTTAACATTGGACCAGTTGGATCATATGTGATAAGTGAGAGCAATGATGGTTCTACAGCCGACTTCGATTATGAACTCTATTTGAATTCCATGAATTGGGGATGGCAGGGTGGAATAGGCCTGGATTTAACTAAACTTTCACTGGATGTTAGATATGAAGGCTCCTTAAGCGACCTGAGCGACTCCCTTCCGGAAGGTTTACAGGGTTATAACATGGACCCGCGACCTTCGCAGTGGATTATCTCGCTGGGTTACTGGTTCAAGTAGAAATACGCATATAAAAACGAGGAGGCCGTCTCATTGATCAAAATGAGGCGGCTTCTCTCTTATATCCCCTATTCGAAAATATTGGTTTTGTGAATTCCTTTTATGGTGCGTCTCCGCAGGATCAAAAACAGGATCAGATGAAGGATCAGGAAACCACTCCAGATCAACAGGGTGATATGAACGACCCGGATGGTTTCATGAGCAGAATGAAGTCCCAGAAGAAACCATCCTTCAGATGCAGCTCCCCAGACAATAAATGTGGTCAGATTCCACCTGAAACCGGCATCAAAGAGGAAGTTGTTTATTCCATCCCTTTTGCCGGTAGTCCAGGCAGTGAAGAAGATCATGGCCCCATAGACCACGGATATGATAATGACCCAGGCCCACTTTTCAGCGGTCAACAGTTCGCCTAGTCCAAAACGAAAGAGTATAGTATAAATGAAAAGGAGGAGTGCAAAAATCAGCAGGTTACGTGATACTATTTTCATGGCGTTTATTTTTTAGCTGTTATGGAATCATTTAATAGTAATTCCTTCAAAGGCTCCTCAAAAAAGAGCTGGATATTCCGTTCTACGAACGATTGAAGTAGGGACGCTCCCAAAGGAGTCAAATGATAGTATTTTCGGTCTGGCCCCTTATGTCCTTTCCCAGCACTAAAATCCACCATTTTCAGATGATAGTATTTCCGGAGCGTCCGGTAGAGGCTCTGCTCTTCTGCATGGATGGTCCCTTTCGAAAAGCGCTCGATGGATTCCTGCAGACCAGATACATATTTTGGCCCTTCCTTCAGTGACAGGAAAATCCAGAGGGTTAACTGTCCCTTCTTGTAAGTCTCTTCCCATGCACTTAGAAGTTCTTTGTGTAAAGCATCATCAGTTTTCATATTGTGCAATTAGTATTAAACAAGATGTATAGTACAAATGTAATACTATTTTACAATGCGTGTCAAGTTTTAGGAGAGTTTATAGAGAAAAGGAGCTTAAAAATCAGTAAATAAGCGCATTACAGAATCCATTTTTTTTCATGGGTGGTGTAGTCAAGCACTCTGAGCTGCAGATGTTCACCCAGGCGAAGGGCCTCTTTGGTCATATTTTCCAGGGATCCCCTGCAGATACCGATATACCGCATTTGGCCCTCCACCACCAGGTTTACCTTAAAGGCCCTGGCCCCCTTTTTATCCTGAGGGACCACAATGGGTGTGGGGGCAGTCCTGCGGCTGCTTATGTTAATCCGCACAACAGTCACATAGGATGGGACTGGAAGGGGCTTCCACCCACCGATGTTGAACTTTATGAAGCGGTCGTATTTCATAAAGCGCTGAGTTGATGTGTCTATGATGATTCCCTGGTAGGAGAAGGCCGAGAGCACTCCCAGCACAAAGCAGATGGATCCACCAATATATGCTCCATTGACTATGAAAGCTACGGTTAGCAGGACCATCAGGGGAGAAATGACTTTGAAGGAGTACTTTTCGTACTTAAATATTCCTGGGGATTCCATGGAGATCAAGTTAGCAAACTTTGGCTTATATTTAAATCATCAAAAACAGATCTTCATGAAACATTTTACAAGCTTTTGTGCTATCCTGGTCCTGGTCCTGGGATCGGCCGTGTCACTGAACGCTCAGGCCGCTGAACTAGAGCTAACCCTGGAAGATATCTATAAAGATGGCACTTATTCCACACGCTACTATCGGTCGGTTCGCTGGATGGAGGATAACCAGCACTATACCACGCTGGAGTCGAACAGGGAGAGAAATTGTTCGGAGATCATCCGATACAATGCTAAGAGTGGTGAACGGGTGATATTGGTTGGAGCTGATCAGCTGGTGCCTCCTGCAGAGGAGAATCCCCTGGCTATACGGGATTATCAATGGTCGGATGACAACAGTAAGCTACTTCTTTTTACGAATACCCAACGAGTATGGAGATATCATACCCGGGGCGATTACTGGGTACTGGACCTAAGCTCTGGAAAGCTTCAGCAGGTGGGTACATCCTTGCCTTCCTCGACCCTTATGTTTGCTAAATTCTCACCCGATGGAAGCCGGGTGGCCTATGTGAGCGGACATAACATATTTGTGGAGGACTTGCAAAGCAGCAAGGTCACACAACTTACCAGCGATGGAGGAGAGCGCTATGTGAATGGGACCTTTGACTGGGTTTATGAAGAGGAGTTCTCCTGCAGGGATGGCTTCAGATGGAGCAACGACGGTGAGAAGATCATTTACTGGCATTCCGACACCGAAGGAACCGGAACCTTCTACCTGATCAATAATCTGGATTCACTCTATTCCCAACCCATGCCCTTCCCTTATCCCAAGGTGGGAACCACCAATTCGGCTGTAAAAATCGGTGTGGTGGCTGCCTCGGGTGGAGAGACGAATTGGTTTGATATTCCCGGGGATCCCAGGAATCATTACCTGGTGAGGATGGAGGTGGTTCCTGAGGCGGATGAGGTGATCATACAGCAATTGAACAGGCTTCAAAATACCAACCGGGTTTGGATCGGGAATCTGGAGACCATGGCGCTGGAGAATATACTTACTGAAAGCGATGAGTCCTTTCTGGATGTGCATGACGACCTGGTATGGCTGGAGGGGAATCAATATTTTACCTGGACCAGTGAGCGGGACGGATGGAGACAGCTTTACAAAGTCTCCCGCGATGGCAAGGAAATTAGTCAGATAACCAGGGGAGCATTTGATGTGGTAGCGCTCAACTGCATCAATCCCAAATCAGGGTATGTGTATTACATTGCATCGCCAGATGATCCAACCCAGCGCTATCTTTATCGAAGCAGACTGGACGGCTTAGGAGATCCCGAGCGCATTTCTCCTGATGGAGAAGAGGGGCAACATCGTTATCAGATGTCGGACGATGCCAAATGGGCCCTGCATACCTTTGAAAATGCAAATACCCCGCCCGTGATCTCCATGGTGGAGCTCAAATCGAACAAGGTGATCCGGGTGATGGAGGACAACCAGAGAATCAGGGAACAGTATACCGCCCTTGGTCTCAGTCCAAAAACCTTCTTCAGGGTTGATATCGGGGAGGTAGAACTGGATGCATGGATGATTAATCCCCCGGGTTTCGATCCGGCGAAGTCCTACCCGGTAATATTTTATGTCTATGGGGAGCCTGCCGGAGCAACTGTGCAGGACTCTTGGGGCGGAGGAGATTTGTGGCACCATTACCTGGCACAGCAGGGCTACGTGGTGATCAGTGTGGACAATCGTGGAACAGCTGCCCCACGGGGGAAGGCCTGGAGAAATTCCATCTACGAGCAGATTGGAATCCTGGCTGCAAAAGACCAGGCCGCTGCCGCACAAAAGTTACTGGATACCTATTCTTTCCTGGACAGGGAGCGGGTTGGCATCTGGGGTTGGAGTGGAGGAGGATCCATGACCCTGAACGGCATGTTCCGCTACCCATCTATTTATAAAACCGGGATCGCAATAGCCTTTATTTCGAACCAGAAGTTGTACGATACAGCCTACCAGGAACGCTATATGGGTTTACCTGATGAAAATGTCGAAGGCTATGCCCAGGGATCGCCCATTACCCATGCTTCTAATCTGGAAGGGAAGCTCTTGCTGATTCATGGAACGGCCGATGACAACGTGCATTATCAGAGCTTTGAGATGCTGGTTGATGAATTAATCAAGCAGGACAAACAATTCGATATGTTTTCCTATCCCATGCGTACCCATGCCATTCGTGAACGGGAGAACACCACCCTTCACCTGCGGCGCACCATGGCCAGATACTGGCTGAACAATTTGTAAACTTGTGGAATGAAGTCAGAGAGTAAGCATATACCAAGCATTTTCAATGATGTACTGGGCCCGGTGATGCGGGGCCCCTCGAGTTCTCATAGTGTAGCTGCCCTGAGGATTGGCAGGATATGCCGGGATCTGATGCTGGAAACTCCCGAAAAGGTAATGGTGAGCTACGATGCCAGGGATGCCCTTGCCACCACACATGAAAGCCAGGGATCTGATATGGGGATGAAGGGGGGATTGCTTGGCTTTGAGCCTGACGATGAGCGCCTGCTTGATCCTGATCCGCACCTGGCTGAAGCAGGGATCGATCTCTCTTTCAGAGTATGCGACACAGGCTTTGATTTATCAAACCTCTACCTGGTCCATCTGCAGAGAGGTGAGATGAAGATGGAATTGGTCGCTATCTCCACTGGTGGGGGAATGATAGAGATCATCAGGATCAATAAAGTAGCTGTCTCCATCAAAGGCGACCGGAGGATAGAGCTGTGGTTTTCCGAAACTGGTGAATTGCTTGTACAGGACACACCTCCTGAGGGGGCCATAAAAAGAGTGATCTTCCCCCTTCTGCCAATTCTTTCCTGCGATCCGGTAGAAGTGCCTTTTAGTTCCTGTCGTGAGATGATACAATATAATCTCGACACGAACCTTCCTATCTGGGAGCTTGCTGCAGACTATGAATCCTTGAGGGGAAGAGTTAACGAAGAGGAGGTGTTTGATAAAATGCGGGATCTCTACCGGGTGATGAGAGCTGCCATTGATACCGGATTAAGAGGGACCCGTTTCAAGGACCGGATCCTGGGTGCTCAGTCGGCTATGTACATAAAGAAACAGGAAGAAGGAGCCCTGGCCGGAGGTGAAGCAGTGCATAATATCACGCTCTATGTATCGGCTATCATGGAGGTAAAAAGTTCCATGGGATGCATTGTGGCAGCTCCTACAGCCGGATCGTGCGGAACCTTTCCGGGTGCAGTCATTGGAGTGGCCGACTCCCTGGGATTAAATGAAGAACAGGTGGTAATGGCTTTGCTGGCAGGAAGCATTCCGGGACTTTTCATTGCTACATCATCCACATTCTCGGCTGAGATCGGCGGATGTCAGGCAGAATGTGGTTCCGGGGCAGGAATGGCAGCTTCAGCTATTGCCTGGATGCTGGGAGGTAACGTGGAACAATGCATGGCAGCCAGTTCACTTGCCCTTCAGAACTCACTGGGCATGATCTGCGATCCCATCGCTGCCCGGGTGGAAGCCCCCTGCCTGGGGAAGAATGTAAGCTCGGCTCTAAATGCAATGGCCAGTGCAAATATGGCCATTGCAGGATATGATCATCTTATACCTTTGGATGAAGTGATTGAAACCATGGATCGGGTGGGAAAGAGCCTTCCTCATGAACTTCGTTGTACAGCGCTGGGCGGATTGGCCGTTACACCAGCGGCTAAGGAGCTGGAAAAGAAACTTAAGAATCAAAACCCGGAAAGATGAACTTCATCTTCAAGGGTCGAATGTGGCTGGCTATTGAGTTTGCACTCCTCTTTTTCGGGATTCCAACATGGATTTTTCTGGACCAGGATTTTATTCACCCCAGCATCATTATTCTGCCCGTACTTGTTTTTATTTTTATTCTGTTGAGGCGCAACTCGGATTTCAAATGGAGTGAACTGATCAGATGGGGGGTGTCCCGAAAAATGCTGTATACAAATGCGATACTCATAGTTCTTGCCGCCCTGCTGATGCTGGGATACGTCTTTTTCTTTGAGCCGGAGAATCTGTTTAACCTGCCCCGGACAAATATCTGGCTCTACCTTGGATTGTGTCTCTTTTACCCGGTATTCTCAGCATTTGGACAGGAGATTATTTACCGGACCTTTCTGAGCAGACGATATTCAGTGATTCTACCCAGGGGGTGGCAATTTGTACTGGCCAGTGCACTTACATTTTCATTTATGCACATTGTGTTTTACAATCCGCTCGCTATGATTCTTACCTTTACCGGAGGAATATATTTTGCGGTGAACTACCGGATCACCCGGAGTGTACTGTTTACTTCGATACTGCATGGGATATTCGGCATCATGATGTTTGGAGCGGGATTAGGTCAGTATTTTTGGTTGGATATGCCTTTATAGCTTGCTTCGCAAGCAGTTAGAAAGTTAGTTTGTTGGCTGCGCCAACGTTAATAGTTAATGGAAAAGATGATGAGAACAGCAATTACCTTATTTGTTTGGATCTGGGCAATGGGCGCGATAGCTCAGGAGCCGGTTGAGTTGATTAGCTATAACATCCGGATGAATACAAGCAGCGACGGAGAGCATGCCTGGCCCTACCGGAAAGATGATGTGGCAGCTCTATTCAGGTTCCACAGGGCCGATATATTCTGTGTGCAGGAAGCCTTGCCTGAACAAATGGATGACCTGCAGGCAGCCTTTCCCGATTTTACTTATGAGGGCATTGGCAGGGATGATGGAAAGCGTTTGGGTGAGTTTTCGGCCGTTTTCTATAGTCATAAGCGTTTTAAAAAGCTCGACGGGGGTACATTCTGGCTCTCAGAGACCCCCGAGGAGTGTAGCTTTGGATGGGATGCGGCCTGCCGCAGGGTTTGTAGCTGGGTAAAGCTGGAGGATCAGAAGACAGCTGAGATCTTCCATGTTTTTAACACTCATTTTGATCATAAGGGAGAGGAGGCACGCAGGGAATCGGCACAGCTGATCCTTGATAAAATTGAAGAGATTTCGAAGGGAAAAGGGGCCGTGGTGCTGTGTGGCGATTTTAACCTGGCGCCTGATTCGGAACCCATTTCACTGATACAAAGCAAACTCAATGATGCTTTCAAGGTGTCGGAACAGCCTCCCTACAGCTCGGTGGCTACCTACCATGGTTTTACCTATGATGATAGTCCAAGGGATCGGATCGATTATGTTTTTGTTTCAGATGATGTAAAGGTCCTGCGTTATGGCGGACTGACCGATTCAAGGGACCGGTCCTTCTTTTCCGATCACCTTCCGGTGCTGGTAACTCTTTCGTTGGTCAACAGATAGCGTACGTCCGTGTAATATTCTGAACTCCCGATGGTTCAATCCGTAAACTTCTAAAGATTGAACTGATCGCTATGAAACACTTCATTTTATTGCCCGTTTTTGCACTCTTCCTGTCCACAATAGCCTGTGAATCATTCCAGGAGGAAGAGGAGGAGACCATCTGTTTTCCAGTCAGCATGTCCATGACCCTGGTACAGGGTTCTCAAACGAACAAGATCATTGCTGATTTTCATTATATCCCTGATACGGAAAGGCTTGATCATATCACCTGGAGCAATCACCAGACCCATTATTTTGAGTATGATGAGTCGGACCGGATCAAGGTGATACGAGTTTTCAAGGTGGATGCCAAGGTGCAGGAAGAAAGATGGTTTGTATATGACGGATTTCTCGTGGAACGGATTGATCTGGTAAAGCGAAATCTTGATTACACTTACCTGGAGCCACTTGATTCGATTTATACGGGATATGTGGAATATGTATATGAGGGAGAGAATGTTATCGAGGAGTTGGAGTATGAAATTTCCGATGGTGGTTACAGAGAAGAGTATGTCAGGAAGCTTACATATGCCTATGATAATCAGGACAACCTTCTTTCCAGTACCGAGCTGGATCCGAGGAGTGGTGAATCCAGTTCCAGTACCATGACCTACGATCAGGGCAAACATCCTTACTCTGCCATACAATACTACTTTAATGGGGAGTCTTATGTTAGCAACATGCTCACCAGATTGGATGAGGAGAGCGGTTTTGATTACACCTACGAGTTATCGCTTAACGAGTATGAGTACCCGAACACCGTATATGAGAAACTGGGTGCAGCATATACACGGTTTATCTCTTACGATTATCAGTATAAGTAAAGGAGCGATACCCTTCATATGGAGTTAAGCTCCTAGCGGTTTTTTTGCTTCCGGCTCATCTTGATTCCCACCGATTTAATAGGTCCGCCCATTGGAGGATTTAGTTTCCTGATCCTGATGCTGGCCATTTCAATGCCTTCCATCTCTTCATAGAGAGCATCCAGAATCCGTTTCCCAATGTTTTCCAGGAGATTGGACTTGGTCCGACGCATTTCATTTTTAATGATCTGGTAGGCTTGCTGGTAGTTAACCGCATCGTTGAGATTATCGGAATCGGCCGGTTCTGCGAGATCCGCTTCCATCTCCAGATCCACCAAAAAGCGGTTGCCAACTATCTGCTCTTCCTGGTAGTGACCGTGGAAGGCATAGAATTCCATTTCTTCAATAATAATCTTGCCCATAAGCGTACATTTCATATTAACCCGGCATTAACAAATTTAGCAATAATTAACTTTTTATTTTCAGGACCTTCCTATACTTTTGGGAACTTCTGGAAAATCCTGTATGTAAAGATCAAAGTTATGTTTAAGAATTTAGTAAAAAGTGCCTTTCGAAATATTACCAACAAATTTGGATATAGTTTTCTGAATATCCTGGGGATGACCCTGGGTATTACCAGTGCCCTGTTCCTGATTCTCTATGTAAGCGATGAACTGAGTTTCGATCAGTACCATAAAAATGGGGACCGGATCTACCGGGTACAGTCACATATTACTGAAACGGACGATGAGTTTACCTGGGTTGTGGCCCAGATCCCTTTTGCACCACAGGTGAAGGAGGACTACCCGGAGGTGGAGAGTTTTACCCGGGTCTTTCAGTTCCAACGGGCGCTCTTTAAAAACGGAGATATAGAGTTCACCGAAGAGGATGTCAACTATGCCGACTCCACCTTTTTTGACATTTTCACTTATAAAACTATCGAAGGGAGCACGGAGGGAGCACTGGACAAGCCCAACTCCATTGTATTGACCGAAACCATGGCGGACCGCTACTTCAGCGGGGAGCCGGCTGTAGGAAAAACGCTTAAGGTGGGAGAAGAAATCTACACCATCACAGCGGTGATAGAGGATGTTCCCAGGAACTCCCATATCCTGTTCGACGGACTCGTCTCACGGAACTCACTTCCACAACAGATGGGAAGCTGGGGGAACTTCGGGGTATATACCTACCTGCTGCTCCAGGAAGGTGAAGAAGGGGCAGTTTTTCAGGAGAAGATAAAGGAGATGTACGACCGATATATGGCCACCATCTTCGAAAGCATGGGGATCACCGTTGAGTATGAGTTAATGAAGATTACGGATATTCACCTGCGCTCCGATAACAGTGGAGAGCCCCAGCCCACGGGAAGCATCCAGTATGTGATTATATTTAGCATTGTTGCTTTCTTCCTCTTGCTGATTGCCACTCTGAATTATATCAGTCTGGCCACAGCCCGGTCGGCCAAACGGGCCAAGGAGATCAGTCTGCGCAAAGTGATTGGATCGAGCAGGAGGCTGTTAGTTACCCAGTTCCTGGCAGAATCGTCCCTGCTCACCTTCTTTTCATTGGTGCTGAGTATTGGACTCCTCATGATATTATTGCCACAACTCAATATGCTTTCAGGAAAGGAATTTTCCCTTGATGTACTGGGAAGACCCGTAGCAATTCTCAGTCTCCTCGGTATTATGCTGCTAGTGGGTATCCTGGGGGGTGCTTACCCGGCCATCTTCCTTTCAAGGTTCTCACCTGTGATGGTGATGAAGGGAATTACCCAGTCGGGCACCTCCCGTGGCATCTTCCGAAAGGTGCTTACAGTTATTCAGTTTACTATTTCGGGGGTGATGATTGCCAGTACGCTGGTGGTAATAAACCAGCTCGACTACCTGCAGAAAAAGGACCAGGGCTGGAACATGGAGGGGGTGATCTCCCTGCAGCTTCCCGATAATGAACCCATGAACAGTATGCGGGTAATGAAGGAGCAACTGCTTGAAAATCCGCAAATTGAATATGCGGGAATGACCAATACCAGGATAGGGAACGGTTCCGGCAAGGTGATTTTTTCGATAGAGACCTCCAACGGAATGGATGAACGTGGGATCAATTTCGCTGTGATCGATCACGATTTCGTGGAGACCATGGGAATCCAGATGGTGGAAGGACGTGACTTCTCCAGGGATTTTATCGGGGATACCCTGACGGGAGTTCTGGTCAACGAAACTCTGGCAGCAAGGTTCAATTGGGAAGAGCCTATTGGAAAACGGGTTCAGCTGGGTGACGGTGGACAGATCATGGCCCAGGTGATTGGGGTCATGAAAGACTACCATCAAACAGGCATGTACAATGAAGTAGAGTCACTGATGCTGCTCTACCGTTTGGCCAGCCCCATCCTGTATGTGAAGATGGCAGGAGAGGATAAGGAAACATCCCTTGGATTCATCAGAGAGAAATGGGAAGAAATCTTCCCTGGAAAGCCCTTTGAGTATGCCTTCCTGGAAGACGATTTTAAGGAACAGTTTAGCAACGATAAGAACCGCAGGACCGTTTTTACCGGCTTTACTGTTTTGATCATCATCATCGCCTGCCTGGGACTATTTGGGTTGGCCTCCTATACCACCGAGCGCCGCACACGTGAGATCGGGGTCAGGAAGGTATTCGGCGCCAGTATTGAAAGGATACTCAGGATGATCACCTGGGAGTTCCTGATGCTTATCCTGATTTCCTTTACGCTCTCCATACCTGCTGTATGGTTCCTGATGAACGACTGGCTGCAGGACTTTGTCTATCGCTATGAGATGGGTCCGCTGATCTTCCTCTGGACCATCTTGCTGATATTACTTCCAACAGCTCTTACG
>Ga0164315_10001952_pt1 | contig 15707 bp, 15 predicted proteins | sample GuaBasSedimGuay6_FD_113737 | JGI IMG/M metagenome (GOLD analysis project Ga0164315, IMG submission 113737) | Subseafloor sediment microbial communities from Guaymas Basin, Gulf of California, Mexico - Guay6, Core 4569-2, 0-3 cm | ecosystem: Environmental > Aquatic > Marine > Hydrothermal vents...
AATTTTAACAGAGTGGGACGGTGCCAATGTAACTTTTTATGCTGGTAATACACAAAAGTCTTGGACTCTTTCAAAAATAGACACAACTTGGATAATTACCAAGAAGTCAATATAGAGGAAATTAAAAAATGGCAGTTGTAGACGCAGACATAATTGTTTATGGTTCGGCTAATATGCAAGAAACCAACTCCGGTACACAAGGTGGAGCTATTGATACAGCTGTATTAATGGTATTCACAGATATTTCACCCAATGGTACAGTAGATGCTCATTCTACTAGTGCAAGTGATACTACTCAAACAGTAACAGTATATGGAAGAATAGCAGATGGTACGCTTACTTCTGAAAATCTTGGAACACTTACAGGTACAACACCAATAACTGGTTCTACTGTATTTGAAAGAATTCTCAAAGTGGTTATGTCGGCTACTGCGGTGGGCGTAGTAGTAGTAGAAGAAAATTCAGGTGGTGAGGATTTAGTTACTCTTGCGATTGGTACAACAGAGTGCAGACGTCCTTTTTATGATGTTGCAGCAGAAGCTTCTGGTGGTTCAGCAGTAGATTATTATGAAAAGATTTTCTTTTATAATTCTAATGCAACTTCAGCATTAACTTCAGCTACTATTGCAGAGATTGCAGGTGGAGCAGCTGCTCAAATTGATTTTATGTTACCAGCTACTCTAGACGATTCAGGTACTAGTCCAGATAGAATTACAGCGCCCGCCGGTACTTTTGATTCAGCTACTAAAAATGTAGCGAATTCACAGAGCCATAGTCCCGTAAGTGGACAAGGTGTATGGATTCACTTGAGTCTGCCAGCAGGTACAGCAGCTAATAATACTACCTATACTTTAAGAGAAAGCGGACAAACTGTCTAATAAATAAGGATAATTAAATGCCTCTATTATCAATTTCTGGGTATAGTATAGTACCTTCTATTAATAAATCCTCGGTAGTATATGATGGACTAACTATACCTCCAGATAGTGTTTTATTTTTTGATAAGGGACAACATAATGGAGCCAACGCTGTTCCAACTTTAGTAGATTCTACTAAAGTTTGGCCCACTAATGAATTTACAGGTTTTAGACTTCGTAATACTTCAGACGGTAGTGAAACTAGTTTAGGTAGTCCTATAGTGAGTAGTACAGTTACTACAGTAGCTAGTACATTAGCTGGGGGTAATGATAATAATTGGGATATTAATGATTATTATGAAATTGTTTTAAACATAGATGCTAATGATATAATTCATTTTGATGCACGAACTGATTTAGGTGGTATTATTACTATGTCTACTAAAGGAGTACCTCGAATTATAGGTACTAATAGTGCACATACTTTTGAGGTTTGGATTGAAGATATTACAGATTCTTCTATATCTAATAAATATTCTGTTATTATAGGAGCTAATGATTCTGTAATATATGACGGATTAACTATACCGCCAGATAGTGTTTTATTCTTTGATAAAGGACAACATACTGGAGCAAATAATGTTTCGGTATTGGCAGATTCTACTAAAACTTGGTCTACTAATGAATTTACTGGTTTTAGAATAAGAAATACTTCAGATGGTAGTGAAACTACGTTTAGCACACCAGCAATAAGTAATACAAATAACACTATAACTGCAACATTAGTTGGTGGAACAGATGCTGACTGGGATACTGATGATTACTACGAGGTAGTCTTAAACCTAGATTCTAGTGATATTATTTATTTTGAAAAGTTTACTAATTTGGGGGGAAAAGTTACTATGACAACTAAAGGAGTTCCTTCTATTGTTGGTGAAAGGGGTGTTCATACTTTCAGTGTTTGGATACAAGATATTACTGATTCTTCTATATCCAATAGGTATTTAGTTACTATAACAACAGTTTAAAAAATTATGGCAATAAATGTTAACAATATAGATAAACCTTTCTATTATGATTCAGGTAAGGGAGTATTACATACGGGTTCCTTAATTCCCTTTGGTTGTAATTTTCCAAGAGTTAATTATTGGGATAATGGTAGGCCTCTTATTGATCTTATGAAGGGGGGTAAGGAAGTAAACAACACAACAAATATCACAACTTACGATATAAATGGTTATCCTGATGGTGATATAACTTCGGGATCCTGGAACTATATTATTGCCTCTAATGTGTTATATGCGGGTGTTTATACTCTTATTTGGGAAGGGACAACAGATAATACAGAAATTACTTTTGATGAAGGAACACCAACAATTAATGGTGCTAAGGAGATTGAATTCAATGTACCCTCAGATACCACTACTAATACCCATGTTAAAGTTACTGGAGGAATAGTAACTAAGATAAATTTAATAGCACCCGGAGAGAAAATTAGATTTGATGCGGGTAATATACTTACTTCACAGTTTCTTTCTGATTACGGTAATGCACAAATAGTTAGATGTACGGAAACTGGGTTACCACATAAAACACCAGTTAGACTAACTTCTGAACTGCCTATTTATGATCATATTTCTTGGACTTATTGGCCTAATTGGCCGGAGGATAATCACCAAATTCTTGCGGGTATTCCTTATAAAGCCCAAGCCTTAATTGCAGAAGAAATGGATGCTGATTTATGGATTGGTATTTACTACATGGCAGATGATACTTGTATTTCTGCTATTATTCAAGAGGTGTGGGATAATCTAAGTACAGCATGGAAATCGAAACATAAAATATATGTTGAACTCGGTAATGAAGCATGGAACAGTTTATTTAAGAGTCAGTCTTCTTGGCATGAATATGGTGATATTGTTCATGTTGATGCAACTTGTGTTCCCGCTACTGGTGTGTGTACTAAGACTGCTCATGGTATGAGTACGGGCACTAATATTGTTACTTATGCTACTATGGAAAGTGGTGATTGGCCCTATGCTTCAGGTTACGAAACACTTAAGGTAATTAAGGATACAAATGATACTTTCCGTATTGCTGAATACCCTAATGGACAGGATTCAATTGAAAGTGCAAGTAAAGCGGCTACTTGTGTGATAGGTGCTACTGCTCATCCCTTTAGTAATGGTGATGTTATTCATATTTTTGGTGAAACAGGAATGGTAGAGTTGAATGATAGGGACTTTACAGTAGCGAATGCAACTGTTGATGATTTTGAATTAACGGGCGAAGATTCTACGTTACATACTACAGCCAATAATGATGGCACCATTTATAAGCCTGCAACTAATATGGAATCTTATCAAACGCTTATAAGGTATAGAGAATCAGCAGCTAGTAATGGCAGTGCTACTACTAACTATCCAGTTAGGCTCCTTGAGATGTGGACACTAGCAGAAAATATTATTCCACTAGATAATCTTGTTAGAGTATGTGGTGCGTGGTTTGCTAATTCATGGACTACTGGTCAATACCTTCTTAATACAGAACTTCGGGATCGTTATGATTTCTTTGCTTATGCTCCTTATTCAGATTTTCAACATTATGACAATGATTTAACTACTATTGATTTAGCTACCGATATTCAACTTCGAGAATGGATGGAAGATACTACTAGTTGGCCCGATACTAATGGTACTGCGGCATTTAAAATTAAACTAACAGATGGTCATATATCTGAATTAGATACTTATAGATTTATGGCATATGAATCTGGTGAACATAATGGTGCATCGGACACTGTTTATCCAACACAAGCAGAAAGAGATAAAGTAGTTTCCTGGGCTAGTAGTGTTGAAGCTACTACCTTCTATGAATGGTATTTTCCTTTCTTAAATTCTATAGGATATCACAGAATAATGAATTTTAATTCATATAATATCCACAGCAGTGAAGGTACTTTTGGTGCAATGGAAGAGCCGGGAGACGTTACGGCGGCTAAATATCTTGGTTTAGTAGATTTTTTAGATAATGACGGGGTTCCTAAACCATAAAGAGAAAATATAAATGGCAACAAATGTTATTGATAATAAGAAAGTAGGCTACTACGATTCGACTGCAAAAAAAGCACATACTGGTAATAGAATGCTTATTGGCCAGAACACAGGCTCAAATAGCTGGAACCACTCTAATATTGTCTATATCAATATGATGAAGTCTGGCCAGCATGTTGGGGGAAGCAATACTACTGGTAATTTGACGGACTCAAAAGGTTATATCGATGCCACTACTGGAGCGTGGCAGTACAGAATAAAAATAGATTGGATCAAGGCTGATACTTATGTTTTACGCTGGACTGGTACTTGTGATATCACTCTTCGCGGCGGGGTTGAAGATAATCCTGATGGATATCTCCCAAATCGACGCGAGTACACGTTTTCTACTTCCGCGATATCCGGGCTTCAGGGTGTAATTGATATCTCTGGTGGTACATGCACCGATATTGAGTTTCTAATAAAAGACGATGAGGCCGCGTATGACGCAGGGCAAACATTAAGCAGTCAGTTTATGTCTGATGTTGCTGGATCTTCCATGCTAAGGGTAACGGAGATGGGTGACGGGCATTACTCCTGTGTTAAATTAGCATCAGAACTACCGCTATATGACTATATACACTGGAATGGACAGAACGATCCTGACAGAGTTAATTCTTCTAGTGATAGGCCAAGGGTCGGGCATTCTTTTACAGCGCAGGCTCATCAAGCGCTCGATGCTGATACGGATTTATGGATTGGTCTTCCTGCCATGGCGGACGATACTTGCGTAACCGCTATATTGAATGAAGTCTGGGCTGTTATGACTCCTGCTTGGAAAGCAATTCACACTATCTGGCTGGAGCTTGGAAATGAGGCATGGAATTCAACATTTAAAAATCAATTAACCTGGCATAAATACGGAGACATAGCATCGGCAGATGCAACCTGTGTTCCCGCTACTGCGGTTTGTACAAAGGTCGGGCATGGCATGCTTACCGGTGCTGAAGTCGCTTACTTCGATAATATCGAGCATAGTGATTACCCCTACTCTGGTGGTACAGATGGTGGACTTCATATTGTTAGAGATGATGATGATAATTTCAGAATAGCAACAAGATACAGCAAAATTCTAATGACAGCCGCGACTAAGGCGACTACTTGTGTGATAACAGTTGCTGGGCATAATTATTCAAACGGAGACACCATTCATATTGATGACGAAACAGGAATGACTCAACTAAATGGATTGGATTATATTGCCACTAATATCTCAGGTGATGATATTGAACTATATTCAGGCGGATCTCCTGTTGATTCAACTCTTTATGGAACGGTTAACGGTGATGGATACGCTTATAAAATTGCAGATGATATTATTTCTGAAGCTACCTTAATGCGATATAAACCTGTAGCTGGTAGCAACAAAGCACGTCAGGCCAACTATGCAACAAGAGCAATGGAATGTTGGGATTTAGCTGTTCCGATATTTGGGTCTAATTTGGTGAAACTATTAGGCACGAAAATGAACGACAACAACATGACCATAGAAATGTTTGATGATGTTCCCGGACTTCGTGAGGCCTACGACTATGTTGCTATTGCGCCATATATGAGCTTTGGCGGTTATGAATCTGATCCTGCAGGTACTGGTGATATTTCAACAGCCACTTTACAGCAATTAAATGACTGGATAATGGATCCGGAGGGGACAATACAACCGCAACCAGGATATCAAATTCCTTTATTGAATTTGCATATATTGGCACTTGATACTTATCGAATCGTTGCCTATGAGGGCGGGGATCATAATGGAGCAGCAAATACGAAATGGGATACACAAGCCAAACGTGATAGAGTAGTTGAGTGGGCTAGAGCAACAGAAGCTACAGATGCTTATCTTTGGTATTTTAAACACTGGGCTAGTCTGGGGCTAAGTCATTTTGTTAATTTTGATTCTCACAGAGAGTATTCGTCTGCTGGAACTTGGGGCGTTATGGAACACTTAGGACAAACGGATGCTGCGGAATATCTCGGAATAAAACCCTATCTTGATGCGGGCGGAGCACCTAAAATATAATGAGGAATAAATAAATGTCATTTGACAAAAACAATTCGGGTGACTTACTGAGTTTAAAAAATGAAGTTAGTCTAGACCCTGTAGGTGTGGGTTATCAACCTATCACTAATACAATTGTATTATTAAATTTACTTAATGATTCAGTAAATAATCCCGGAAGTGAAGTCTCTACGGCTCGTAATTTTAGTGGTTTTGATCTATTAGAATCTTGTTTACTAAGTTCGGGGGAATATGATGTAGTTGTAGACTCTTCTAATAAAATAGCGTTAATACAAACTCTTTTTAATTTGGAAGATCAAAGTATACCTATAAGATTTAAAAATGAATTACTTAATATATTCACTAGTGGCTTAGCTCCTACGATTAGGGCAGGTATAATAGCCGAAGCAACCAGTAAGCTATCCAGAGCTGAGGTACTATTTGGTGATGATACTATAATTAATAAACAAGACTGGACAGCAGCGAGGGACTCATAAATGGCTAATGAAGCATATGTAACAAATGGAACAGCTAGATTATTTAATGGTCAAACAGGCGGGGGTGCCGATGTTGATTTCTCTGTAGAGGGACTCACTGATCAAAATGGTAGAGTTTCCGCACAATTAGATTTGGGGGCAGCACCTAGAGAATATTTATTTACTTGGTCATGTGAAGTTCAATTCCAATCTACTCCTACACAATATGGAACTTTAGATTTGTATATAGCGGGAGCGCCCGATGCGGATGCTACACAAATTGATGGTGATGTGGGAAATTCAAATGCCGCTCTTGGGGATATTGATATGCGACGTAATTTAAAACATATTGGAGTAGTAGTTTCCGAAAACGCAACGGCCAGTGAACTATGTGTATCTAGTGGGGTATTTACACACTATGATAGATATATTTCAATTATAGCTTTCAATGATAGTGGCGCCACAGTTAATGCAACTGATTCTAATTTTAGATTTAACCTAACAGAAAAAGCAATACAAGGGCAATAATATGAGCAGGTTTACTAGCTTAGAAACTACTAGTGCTCTAGAAAAACCTATAGGAAATCTAGCAGTTAATTGGAATAATTCCTTATCTCGTGGTTTAGTAGGTTGTGTACCTTTTAACGGTAATGTTGTAGATTTATGTAATAACTATGCATATGATGAAACTTATGCAGACTATAGAAGATCTTTAAAAATAGAAACTCGAGATAAAGGCTATGGGCATACTCATATTTCTACAGATGGCTATAGATTAAACTATAAAGAGACTATTAATACAGGTTCTGTTTTTATTTATTATCAACAGTTAAATCAGGATAATTTTGATAATAGTTTTGGTTACGCTAGTCCTGGAAGTACTAGAATTACAGTACGTCATTTTACAGCAGAAATGAAGTTAGAGGAAAGTGGCGGGGCACTTCCTGCTGGTAGTTTTTATACGCTACCAAATTCTGTAATTTCTGTTTTAAAATTTGGGATTACCCTAGATAATGGTACTTCTCAAAATTTCTATAATGATGATACAAAAACAGATATTTCCGGTTTAGTTGGTAATACGGATCACGGTTTAGAAAGATTAACTTTTGGTTTGGCTTATAATAATCATACCGCTGTAGACTCTACAACTTGTATTTACTATGTTGCTTATGTTTGGGATCGTATATTAAGCGATTCAGAATTTTTATCTTTACATGCTAGACCCTATCAGCTATTAAAATCAGATTCCTTAATGTTGTATCAAACATCTGCTGGCGGGGGTGCGGGCGGAAATCTTTCTTTACTACAAGACTCTAATTTAGGAGTTACTTTATTTAATGGTATAATTTCATGAGTGGACATCAATATGCAACAATAGGCGATACCGTTTATTTTTGGTTCGGCGCGAACGATACATCTGGTTCTGGTGGAGATGGTGCTTCTGCCGTATTTGATGTTAGAGAGGCAGGCGCAGCAGCAGGAGCTATACCTTTAATGAGTAATAACGCTACTTTACTTTCCCACGCTAACTATCCAGCAGGATGTTATGAAATAGTTGTAGATGCTACTACAGGTAATGGTTTTGCTATAAATGATACTTTTAGTATATTCGCTACGTTAGCTATAGATTCCCAAAACCCTACGGGTTTTGTTGGAAGCTGTACTTTAACTCCGCTTGCCAAAGAAGATAAACAACCCTTTTTAGGAAGTGGCACTGCACAAGCAGGAACAACTAATAGTATTACTTTAGAGTCTGGAGAAGTAGTAGCAACTAATTTTCTTAACGGAGCTATGGTATTAATTACTGGAGGTGCGGGGTTTGGACAAGCGCCAAGAACTATTACTGCTAGTATTATTACTACTGAGGTATGTACTACCACCCCAGATTGGACTACACAACCAACTTCTAGTACGAAGTATTTATTAATACCCGCCCAACAAGGTATACTAGAAGTGGGTACTGATAATAAAGCTCTGCTTTCTTCAGATGCACATACTGGTGCTGTTGTACCTACTATTACTACACTTACAAATTTACCTGCGGCAACAGCTAATTGGTTAACAGCTTCAAGTATAGCAACAGATGCAATAAATAAGATTAGAGATGGTTTATTACCAGAAACTAATACTACATTAAATAATATCCCTTTTACGTTTAAAGATTCTTCCGGAACTTTTGTAACAGGAGCAACCGGTATTGCTATTACTAGATCCATAGATAGTGCTGCTTTTGCAAGTGTAAGTGGAACCACTGTATCTGAAGTTAGTGATGGAATGTATCAAATAGATGCTTCGGCAGCAGATATGAATGGTGGAATAATTACTTTTAAAATTGTTGCTTCGGGAGGTACTCCTGGTGCACCTATAGATAAATTTGTTACTATTGTTACAGGCACAGGTGTATAATGAGTAGTGAATTAGAGGAATTAACCAAGCTACCGTTAGAAAGCATACTATATGATATGGACTTTACTAAACGTATGGCTACCGGAGAAACTATAGCGAGTATTTCTCTTAGTGAGTTTACTAATTTAGGTCTTGTAGAGAGTTCTTCAGATATTACTTTGGGTACTCCTAGTTATTTAGGAGATATAGTTCAAATACGAGTATCAGATGGGACAGCAAAAGAATCATATAAAGTAACTATAACAATTACTACTACACTAGGAAATACAAGAATAGGCAATGGATTGCTAAGAGTTGAGTAATGTCTGAGTTAAAAAGATTAGAAGTTAAATATATTAGAGATGGCGCTAAAGCGCTTTACGAAAAAGATACAGAATGTTATATTTGTAGTTCTAGTGATGAATTACAAATGCATCACTACTATAGTTTGACATTATTATGGGAAAATTGGAAACGAAAAAATAATATAACTATTAGAGATTCTGATCATATAATGTCTATTCGTGATACTTTCGTGGCAGAACATCATTCTCAAATGTATGAGAATGTTGTTACTTTATGTAAATTTCACCATATGGATAGATTGCATAAAATATATGGTAAAGTGCCTCTTTTAATTACAGCAAAGAAACAAGAGCGTTGGGTAGCTATCCAACGGGAAAAGGAGTATAAAGAATAATGGCTTGGAATTTATGGGGAAAATCTGCTGAAGAAAAAGAAGCGGACGAAGCAAAAGTTATCAATAAACAGATAGCTACGCTAGAGCAGGAGTTAGAGGAAAAACTTAACCCAGCACAAGAATCTATAACTGAGGACCAGGGTAGTGAATCCCAATATACTTCTAGATATAGTCGCGCACATATATCTGCGTATAATACTTTGGAAGTAGTTAATCGTGGTGTAAATATAATTGCAGATGCTGTAGGTGAATTTACTTTTGATGTAAAAGACAAAATTCCAGGACTAACTCCGGTAATACCTTATGTCAGACCAGCTAGACTTGATACTTTACTTAATTTCAAATCTAGTCAATTTATTGCAGCTAGTGAGTTTAAGAGACAACTAACGGTAGATTTATTATTAGAGGGGAATGCTTTCGTTTATTATGACGAAGCTAATAAAGAATTATATATACTACCAGCTATCAATGTAGAGATAGTACCAGATACTAGAAACTTTATAAAAGAATACATATATGATGACACTAGATTTAAACCAGAAGAAATCATTCATATAAGAGAAAATGCAGCGGACTCTATTTTTAGGGGGGTTTCACGACTAACCTCTGCAGTAGATAGTATTGCTATATTACAGAAAATGAATACTTATCAATTCAATTTCTTTAAGAATAATACTATTTTAGGTGTTGTATTAACAACGCCAGATATGCTCTCAAACAAGTTAAAGAACAGAAAGGTTCTTGAGTGGATGAGAGATTATAATCCAACACAGGGTGGGCGTAAACCCTTAATTCTTGATGGCGGGATGAAAATCGAAGATTTATCCAAATATAGTTTTAAAGATCTAGACTTCGGACAATCTATCCTAACGCAAGAACAAAAAATTCTGGAGGCATTAGGTGTACCTCCGATATTACTTAATTCAGGTAATAACGCAAATATAGCACCTAACCAAAAACTTTTATACACAAATACTGTACTACCAATAATACATAGAATAGAAACAAGTTTTGAACTTTATTTTGGCTTTGATCTAAAACCAGTTATAGCTGATGTTATAGCTCTAAGACCGGAACTAAAAGACGAAGCAAATTACTATTCAGTATTGGTAAATGCAGGTATAATGACTCGTAATGAGGCTAGGAAAAAGTTACGCTTGGAAGAATATACAGGTGATCCAGACGTAGCAGATGCATTGATATTGCCAGCTAACATAGCAGGTAGTGCACAAGATTCTAGTGTAGGTGGTAGACCTACGGAAAATACAGAGGAATAAAATGTCAAAAACAATAATTGATATTCCTATTGACTTTACAATTAAAGCTGTAGATGATAATGACGAAGTTCTTCAAATTGAAGGGTTTGCCAATACTACTACAGTGGATAGAGTTGGGGATATAATTTTAGAAGAAGCTTGGACAAAAGGCGGCTTGGACAATTATCTAAAAAATCCTATTATTTTAGCATACCATAATCATTCTAGACCAATTGGTAAGATGGTTAACTATGCAGTAAATAATAAGGGATTACAGATAACGGCCGAGATAATCAAGTCTGCTGGAGAAGTTTATTCTTTAATTAAGTCAGGAGTCCTGAAAACATTTTCTGTCGGTTTTAGAACCACAGAGGCGGACTATGATACGGATACAGATTTATTCGTAATTAAGGACCTAGAATTAATGGAAGTTTCTGTTGTTAGCATTCCAGCTAATGCGGACTCCATCTTTTCTGTCAAAAAGTCTTTTGAAACAGATGAAGAATACACTTCATTCAAAGCTGAGTTCATTGAAGACACTAATACAGCAATAGCTGATAAAGGGTCAAATAATGACTCAGATAAAGAGGAAAAAATAATGCCACAAACACAGGCTGAAATCGAAGCAGACCTACGCGCTAAGATTGAAAAAGAAATAACTGATGAAGCTGCTCGCAAAGCAGACCTTGCGAAAGAAGTAACATCTGTAGTAGAAACACAAATGAAAGGCACAGTTGAGACTGTTACCGATCAAGTTGAAAATCTTAAGAAAGATATTGAAGGTAGACTAACTGACGATTCTAAAACTATGCAAGAAGCTCTAGAAGCTATTCAAGCAGACATTAAAGAATATGCAGAAGAACTTCAAACTCTTAATAAGGCTTCAAAAATGTCTTTTAAAGACAAAAGTAAAGGCACAGATGATCTTGCTGTTTATACAGAAAGTGATATTGATACAGCAATAATTGTATCTAAAGTTCTAGGTCGTCCAATTGCCGATACTAAATTTGGTTTAGATTTGCTTGAAAAGTCTGATGGTCAACATCACACGGCTCTTACTGAAGATTGGGAAGCTAGCTTCTCAATGCGTCTTTGGGATGATATTCGCGAAAAACTGATTGTTGAAAATCTTTTCCGCGTTATCAATATGCCTACAGTTACATTGCATCTACCTCTTAACCCTGAAGCGGGTTATGGTACATGGGTAACCACTGCACAAATGAATGCGGCTACCTCTTCAGGTACAACCAGAATTCATTCACCAGAAGACATTAGTATCACAGCTCATAAGCTTGCTACTAAAGAATTACTTGGTTATGAAGAAGAAGACGATTCTCTTATCGCTCTAGTTCCTTTAATCCGTGATGCTTCTATCCGTAGAATGGCTAAGTCTTCTGACAAAGCACTTCTAATCGGTTCAGCAGGCGTATCAGCGGGTACTGGTGAAGGTTTATATCCTTTCGAAGGAATAGCAGAAATCGGCATTAATGATGCTAATACAACACAGATCGCTGGTACTCTAGCATCTCCAACAGCTGTAGATGTTACCATTCTACAAGCAATGAGACGTTCTATGGGCGTACATGGACATAACCCTAACGATCTTGTTTATGTAGTTAACCATGATGTTTATTATGATCTTCTTGAAGATACTGACTTCCGTACTATGGACTTAGTAGGTGACAAAGCTACTATCCTTACCGGTCAAGTCGGTGCAGTTGCTGGTACTCCAGTTATTGTTTCAGGTGAATTTGAAACAGCAGCAGATACAGCAGCAGCAGTATGTGTAAATATGTCTAACTACCTAAAAGGTGAGTATAAGGGTCTACGCGTAGAACGTGAACGTTCTGTAGAATTCCAAACTAATCTATTGGTTGTTACACGTCGTTTCGGTATGATCGAGCTGTTTCCAGCTAATCCTACTGTTCACACACTTATCAACCCATCTTCATAAGTTGGATTATTACTGGGGCTTCGGCCCCAGTAAGCTTATAATAGGAAAATAAATGGCAAATTTAATAACCATAGATGATTTTAAAACCTACAAAGGAATTAATAGTGAAGAAGATGATCCTACTATAAGCTTATTAATAGGGTCTGTTAGTAATTTTATAAAAGAATATACTGACAGAGCTCTGATTGATTATGCATCTACAGATAAAATAGAATATTTTGATGCTTTATCTTACGGAGAAATGTATCCGGATGAATTCCCTCTTCGATCTGTTACTGAATTAGCTGTATCTATTGACGGTGGAGTTACTTTCACAGTATTGACAGTAAATACGGATTATTTTATAGATACACAAGAAGCTAGAGTAATTAATAACACAGGTAATACAGGGTTTACTACAGGTACTATAGCACATAAAAGTGGTAGATTAACCTATAAAGGGGGCTATGATAAAACACCTCAAGATTTAAAATTGGCGTGTATGGACCTAGTAGAGTATTATAGAAAAGGCGAACACGCTAATAGTATGTCTATGCAAAGTTCAACAGTTACTAATCCAGTATTTGAACTTCCAGGAAGTTATTTACCTCCACATATAAAAAGAGTATTAGATTTATATAGAGTATTATAATGTCTAGAAAAAACGATGATAAACTATTAAAAACTCTAATAAAGAATTTAGAAACGGATTTTAGAGGATTTAGACAAGAAGTATCTAAATATCAATATGTTGTAGATATGACTAGAGTCGATCATGTCACTAGGCGAGTAATAGGAAAAACTTTAAAAAGTAAATACCCTAAGTTAAAAAACTATAAGCAACTAGGAGAAGATTGGACAGGTTCAGTCCCTAATAGTTTTTTAGTATTAACTAGTCCCAACCAGGTAAAAACAGTTAATGATGTTATTAAAAATGCTACTAAAATTGATAATAAAAATAAGTTTGGTGTATCTACTAGTAATACTGCTTTTACTGAAAAGACATTCCAGGGCCCAGCTTCTAGCACTAGACAAGATGCTTTCATACTAGAACGTTCTAGTAAGGCAAAACAAGCCCTGTCTTCTATGGTTACTAAAAAGACTAAAGAATATTTAACTTTGGCGTCTCCTGAATTTACAGCAGAATTTATAGATAAAGTAGGTAGTAGATTAAATAAATATACATTTAACTTTAATCTAGCAGATGAATTATCTAAGAATTTAAAAGACAAATTAGTATCATCAGTTACAGAAACTTTTGATAGAGAGTTAAAAAGTATAAAACCCAAAACAGCATTAAATGATGCTATAGAAGAACGGGTTCATAGATTAGGGGTAGCTTTTGAAACAGGAAAGACTACTAAGGACGTTAAAACAAGAACAAGAACAACTGTAAAAAGTAGTAAAAAAATAAATACAAAAAAAACTTATTACACACAGTTACGTTCTACTTCTGGTAGTTTTATAAGCGCCCCTACTTTACAAACTACTTTAAATATATTATTACATGATATCATACAGTCTGAGTTTATGAAGAGCTCAGGGGCGGCAGTTAATAGAGATTATTTAAGGTACCAAACTGGAAGGTTTGCTAGATCTGCAAGAGTAGATGCAGTAAATTATTCGGGTACGGGAGTCATAGGTATTCAATATGATTATATGACTAATCCTTACGAAACCTTTACTGAAGAAAATGAACATAATGGTCCAGGAAGAAACCCTGAACGTATTATTAGTAGTGCAATTAGAAGTATTTTAATTAGAAGTGTTGGAGAACAATTCCAGGCTATTATAGAGAAGACATAATATGAGTGCAAGAGCGGATATAAAAAGTGCATTAGTCGCAGAATTAAAGTTAATTGATGGCACAGCTCCTTATACTTCTAACTTATATGAAAATGTAAAAGGTAAATTAATCTATTGGAACGAAGTTCCAGATTATCCTTTTGTTTGTGTTACAGTAAATAATGAAGCAAGGGAGTATTTACCCGGAGATTTTAAATGGGGGATACTAAATATACCAATTTGGGTATATTTAAAAACAGACGATTCAGAAAAAGCTTTAGAAGATATTTTTACAGATATAGAGCTTTTAGTTGATAATAATCAAGAGTTACAGTATTCTACTGGTAGTTATACAGAGGATATAAGAATACTGAATTTGTCAAGTGACGAAGGATTGATGGAACCTCTAAGGATTGGAGAAATTTTATTACAAGTAAGATATGGTATTGGCGGTTAAGATAAAAATCTAAATACGACAATCGAATATCTATTTAGGAGATTTAAAAATGGCACGTAATTTAACGCGCAATACTAAAGTATATATTAGTACACAGAGTGTACTAGGTAGCTGCACCAACCTAAACACTTGGGAAGTGAAGGTACTGGATGGATATAACTTTTCACAGGCTACTACTACAGAGGATATTACTATCGATGAGGCGGGAACTACGCCTATTCGTGGTCAGAAAACTTATAACGTAGCAGTAGAACCAGTAGATATCTCAATGACTACATACATTAGACCCTATGACAGTACCACACCCCTAGTAGATGCCCCAGAAAGAATTCTTTGGGCTTCCCTAGCAGGTAGTGCATATGTTATAGATGGTAGTGGTGACATGATAGATACTACACCAGGTAATGGTAATGCTGTACTTCAAACAGTTACAGATATGACAGTAGATTTTGAAGAATCAGATGCTAATGAATTAGCTAAATTATATATCTGGTTCCATTTACAGAATGCAACATATAGAGTAGATGAAATTAATATATCTACAGCAGAGATTGATTTCTCTATCACAGATATTGCTTCAATAGCTTGGACCGGCATGGGTACAGCAATTACTGAATTATCGGGCGCAGATCATACAATTATGGCAGGTTGGGCAGGCGGTACTGAATTTAGAGCAGTACCTGCAACAGATTCGAATAGCTTCCTAAGAAATAAACTGTCTACTATGACACTTTATAATTCTAAACTAGCAGATAATCTTACAACTG
>Ga0164315_10001953_pt1 | contig 15702 bp, 11 predicted proteins | sample GuaBasSedimGuay6_FD_113737 | JGI IMG/M metagenome (GOLD analysis project Ga0164315, IMG submission 113737) | Subseafloor sediment microbial communities from Guaymas Basin, Gulf of California, Mexico - Guay6, Core 4569-2, 0-3 cm | ecosystem: Environmental > Aquatic > Marine > Hydrothermal vents...
GACCAGCCGACGAAGCAGATGACTTTCATCGCGATCCCGTTACTTGCCGAAGCTCGACTTGTTCTGCGACCACCAGTGGTCCCAGCCGTCGATGTCGTCGCCGAAATTCGCGCCCGTCAGCACCGCCAGTTGCGCCGCCGCCGTCTGGCGCGCCTGCTCGTCCCCGCCGCGCAGCGCCTTGAGCAGGATCACGATCGCCTCGCCCCGCTGCGCTGGGCTGGGCGCACTCCCGGCGCGCCCGACGGCGCGAACCGCGCCAATCAGCTCTGTCATGTGCGCCCGCATGCGGAAATTGTCGAGAATCGTGAAGCCGCAGGCGATCAGCACGAACGGCAGGATCACGCGGTAGGGCAGGTCCTCCATGCCCACGGGCGGCACGAAAATGGTGTAACCGGCGAGGCCGAGCAGGACCGTCATGACGAGGAGCGAGGAAGTGGCTTGCTTCATGGGCGCGGCCAGTTTCCCACAACCTACACAGATCGCGGATATCGCACGTGTCCCCCCGGAGGCTATAATTCCCGCGAACCGTGGCCTATACGATCATCGATACCTGCATCGGGTGCACCGCATGCGCCAAGAAGTGCCCCACCGAGACCATCGCTGGGATCCGCAAGGAGCTGCACATCATCGACCCGATAGGGTGTGTGGATTGCGGTCTGTGCGGCTACGTCTGCCCGGTCAACGCGATTCTCGATGACAGCCAGCAGGTCGCCACGAAGCTCAAGCCCAAGGAACTGCCCAAGGCAAGGGTCGATCCCGATCTCTGCACGGGCTGCGTTTTCTGCGTCGACGTCTGCCCCTACAACGCCCTCGACATGGTCGATTACGACTCCGTCCCGGGCGTCAACATGGTGGCGATCGTCAACCAGGACGCCTGCCAAGGCTGCGATCACCTCTGCACCAGCGTCTGCATCAAGGACGCGATCGAGCTGCACTACCTCGATCCCAAAAAAGCGAAGACCCAAGCCGCCGTTGGTGCGTAGGGGCCTCGGTCTCGAGTTTTGGGTCATGAGTACTGGGTCGCGACCCAGAACCCAAAACCCACCACTCACAACCGTCCTCGCTATTCGCTCGCTTTGCCTTGAATGAGCCACCCGGCATAAAAAATGGCGGCTCCCACCAGCAGCGCCCCGAACGAGTACGTCATCGACTGCACCCCCTGCGTCTCCTCCGCCAGGAAGATCCCGCTAAGGGGAATCACGAGGCCAACGACCTGCAGGCCGCGTCCAATTCCGCGCATGGTCGGATGCTAGCGTTTCACCGACGACCGGCCAAGTTCCACAATCCGTCACATTCCGCCGCCCATCCAGTTCGGCCAGTTGCCAAATCGGCGCCCAGCGCCCATATTTACGCTCGCGTGTGGCGCATTGGCGGAATTCTCCTGCTGCTCCTGCTCCCGGTCTTCGGGCAGGATGCGGTCAAGGCGCGGGCGTTGGACGGCGCGCTGCCGACCATCGACGGTCGCGCCACCGATCTCGCTTGGCGTGGAATCGAGCCGGCGCGCCTCGAGAAGATCGAGCAGATCCACCCCAACTACCGGGCGGATTGGAGCGGTCCGGCGGATCTCTCGGGCCGCGTGCGCGCCGCGTACACCGACACCGATCTCTATCTTCTGATCGAGGTCGAAGACGACGCGATCGTTCACGAGCCCGGACGCCAGTTCTGGGTCGGCGACACGATCGAACTCTTCCTCGACAGCGACCGCGTCACCGATCCCGACGAGAAGAGCTACTCCGCCGACGACCGCCAGATTTTCCTGATGCCCTTCAACGAGGGGGTCAAGTGGAGCGTCGTCAGCCGCGGCGCGGGAGTTCCCTACCCGAGCGGCGGCCTGTCGGGCATCGAGTTGGCCCACACGCGGCGCGCGACCGGCTACACCGTCGAGGTTCGCATTCCACTCGCGCCCCTCGCCCCCATTCGCCCCGATGCCAAGGGCCACATCGGATTCGACATCGCCATCAATGATGTGGACACGCCCGCGGCGGAGATGACCGAGAGCTACATGACCCTCTCGGGTCGCCAGGATCTCTTCGCGGACCCGACGCGCTTCGGTCGTCTTGTCATCGCACCCACCCCGCCCGGCGCCGTGCAGGTCGCGGACGAAGAGCAGGGCGGAGTGCTGCCATTTCCGGTGTCGCAGCTCATGTGGGGGCTGGCGGGCGTCGTGGTCCTCTCGCTGCTCGTGCGCGCATCGGCGCATCGGCTCTCCGGCCGCGGTCGCTCCTCCTTGTTCCTGATCTGCGGCGCCAGTGCCGCGCTCGCCGCGCTGCTCGCATTCGTGCCGAGCCTGGTCTCCGCCCTCGACGAGCGGCAAGCGCCCGGGCGTTGGACGCCGGAAATCGACAGCGTTCGCGACGCGGTGCAGGGCTGCCTCGATCTCGACAGCGGGCCCTCGGAGCGCCGCGCCGCCCGTTTGCTGCGCCTGCTCGGCAGCGGCTCGGTGCGCACGCGTCCGCGCTACGCCTTCACGCTGCTTCCGCTCATACCCGATACCGACAGCCAGACGCCGCGCTACGGGATCACGATCGAGCCGGGCGAGACGCGCCGCTTCCCGCTGCTGGGCCGAGCGGCACCGGCGCAGGTCGTCACGCGCTGGCTCGTGCGCGATCCGGAAGGGCGCGCGGAAACGGGCACCTTCGCCGCGCGCGTGCGCATCGAATTCGAGGAAGGAGCGGAGACGATCTTCAGCGTGCCGCCCGACAGGAATCCGGTCGTGGTCACCGGTCTCGGCCCGCGCGCCGGCGGCACGATGCGCGCGCTGCACGTGACGAACACACTCTCCTTCCGACCGATCGTGCTGGACTCGTTTGTGGCGGTGGACGAGCAGGGCGCACGCTCGTCGCTCCCGCTCGCCACGCCCACGCCGCGCGGTATTCCCATCGACAACTGGCAGGGGCGGCCCGATGCGCGCGTGGTGCGGCTTGAACACGGCGCGACCCGTACGATTCCCGTCGCGGGTGTCGCGGGGCACAGGCTGTGGATCGCCGTGCGTCCGAGCGGTGCTTACCCCGACACACCCTACGGCGCGGATGCGGTCCGCCTGCGGGTGATCTACCGCGGCGGCGAAGCGGGGCCCGAGAGCGTGCTGCGCAACGGGATCGATCTCAAGTCGAGCGCACTGCTGCTGGCGACGCGTGAGACGGGGCCGGTCGAGATCGCGTCGGTATGGACGCGCACCGGCATCATTCCGCAGGCGATCACATTGCACACCCTCGCCCTCGACCCGGGGCGGGCGGTTGAAGCGATCGAGGTGACGGAACTCGGCGTCCTCACCAGCTTCCGCGTCGAGGCGGCCACGATCGGACGCCGCACCGCCGCCGCACCATCGATCGACTCCGGCCTGGTGCTGGACGGCGAACGGCTCACGGTTCGGCCCGAGGTGCGCGAGACATGGGCGCCGTTCACGTTCGCGATCTACGCGCCGGGTGGGCGACGGTTCGGAAATCCACGCCGCGGCGGTGTCGAGGAGCGCATCTTGTTGCGCTTCGGCCTCGACAGCGAAGGCGCGCTCGCCATCGAGTTGCCGCGCGCCGGTTGGGCGTTGGCGACGCGCAACAACAGCAACGCCTACTACGGATTGGCGGCGCTCGGACTCGCCTTCGCCACGGTGCTCGCCGGCGCGGCGCTGCTCGGGCGGGCGCGGCGCCTGCGCGTGAAGATGCTGGTCGCGGTCGGCACCGCGACGGTCGTGCCGCTGGTTTTCCTGGTCGTCGCCCTCACGTCCGAGCTGAGCCGCGCCGCGGAATCGGAGCTGGCGACCACGACACACGCCGACCAGCGATCGGTGCGCGAGCGCATCCTCGGCTGGCGTGCACGGGTGAGTGCGCGCGCATCGCTGTTGCGCGACACCGTCGAACCGGTTCGCGTGAGAGGCGGCGCCCCATTGCGCACCCTGCTCGAACGGCAACGCGCACGCGCGCACACCGAGGGCTTGATCCTGCGCGTCCCCGGCATCGACGAGGCAACGCCCTTCCAGAACACCAACGTGATCGACGCGACACGCGTCTCCTGTCTTCTGGCAACGCCGTGGGATGGGCTGATGGGCATCGGCGTGGCACGCGCGGAGGGCCGCCGCCGCTACCTCGTCGCGGCGCCCGCCGCGGTACTGCTCGGTCCGCCCCCGTCGCGGGACGTGGCCGCCGTGATCTACGCCATGGACGGCTCCACGCTGGCCAGCACGCGCGGCCGCGCCCACGCCCTCAACACCGCGCAACGGCGCGCACGCATCGCCCCCATCGCGGAAGAATTGCGGCTCGGCGGGCAGGACATCTACCGCCGCAGCACGCCGCTCTTTGGCGGCCGTTGGGCCGCGTCCTATTCGCTGCTGCGCAGCGGAGGCGAACCGGTCGGCGTGCTGGGTGTCTATCGCTCGCGGCAGGAGACCGAGGCGTCCAAGAAGGGGCTGCTGCGCACGCTCCTGCTGGCGGCGCTGGCCGCCCTGCTGCTGGTGGTGCTGTCGGGCGGCATGCTGGTCGAGGGGGTCACGACGCGCCTGCTGCGTGTCACCGACGCGGCCCGCAGCATCGCCCGCGGCGATCTCGAAAGCCGCGTGCCGGTGGAGGCGGAGGACGAAGTCGATCAACTGGCCCGCTCGTTCAACGCCATGGCAGACGCACTCGACGAACGGGTGGGCCAACTCTCGCAACTCCACCGCGGGCAGCAGGAGTTGGCGGCCGCACTCGACCGCGAGGAGGTGGGACGCATCGCCGCGCGCCTGCTCGCCGCCGCGACGGGCGCGCGCAACGTGAGCATCGCCGCCTACGACCGCAACACCGAACGGCTCGAGGCGCTCCATCGCGTGGGCGACCCGGCGCCGATCGGCGACCACCTTCCCGAACGCGGACCGGCGCGGCGCGCCGTCCAGAACGCGCGTCCGGTGCTGGCCGAGGGCGGCGCGATCGTGCCGCTGCTCGCCGCCGATCGCGTCGTGGGACTAGCGCAGTGCGCGCCCGTCGCGGAATCCGCCGATCTCGACTATCTCGACGCGAGCGCGCGCCAGATCGGAATCGCGCTCGAAAACGCCCGCCTCTATCTGGCGGCGGTCACCGACGAACTGACCGGTTTGTACGCCATGACGTTCCTGCGCCGCCGTCTCGGCGAGGAGGTAGATCGGGCGGCCGAAGCGGGACGTCCGCTCTCGCTGCTGCGTGTCGGCGCCGACAACCACGCGGCGATCCTGCGCGCGCACGGCCCGCAGGCTGCCGCGCGCGTGGTCGCCGAGAGCGCCGAGATATTCGCGCGTGAGCTGCCGCCGCGTGCCGTCGCGGCGCGGCACGACATGGGAGAACTTGTCGCGTTACTGGTCGAGAGCGACGCGGACGACGCCCGCGAGCGCCTCGCACGCGTTCGCACCGCCCTCGACCGGCACGAGTTCGCATGGCTCGACGGCATGCACCATCCGATTTTCCATGAGCAGGTCGTCTCCTATCCCGAGGACGGGTCGTCGACCGAGATCCTGCTCGCTCGACTCTTCGAATCCGCCGAGACCGCGCCCGCACGATCAACCGGCAACGAAATCGCCCTGCACGTGCCTGCACACATGCCCATCCTGCTCGCCGCAAGCCCCGCCATGCGCACGACACTCGACATCGTGGCGCGCGTCGCCCCGACGACGGCCACCGTCCTGCTGAGCGGCGAGACCGGCGTCGGCAAGGAGGTCATCGCCGATCTCGTGCAGGGCAACAGTGATCGCGCCGACGCCGCCTACGTCAAGGTCAACTGCGGCGCGATCGTGGAGTCGCTCGTTGAGTCGGAGCTGTTCGGGCACGAAAAGGGGGCGTTCACCGGCGCGGATCGGCGGCGCATCGGCCGGTTCGAGGAGGCGAGCGGCGGCACCCTCTTCCTCGACGAGATCGGCGAGCTTCCGCCGGCGATGCAGGTCAAGCTGCTGCGCGTGCTGCAGGAGCGGCGCTTCACGCGCGTCGGCGGCACCGAGCCGGTCGTCGTGGATGTGCGCATCATCGCGGCGTCGAACCGCGACCTTGCGGCGGCGGTACGCGAGGGCGAGTTCCGCGAGGATCTCTTCCACCGCCTGCATGTCATCGAATTGCACGTGCCGCCCCTGCGCGAGCGCCGCGAGGAGGTGCCCCAACTCGTCGAGCACTTCCGGCGCGAATTCAACCGCCGGCACGGCCTCGATGTGGAGAGCTTCCGACCCGACGCGCTGGATGCGCTCTACCATCAGCCTTGGCCGGGCAACGTGCGGCAACTTCGCAATGTCGTGGAACGCGCCATGCTGTTTGCCGATGACCACGTGATCGAGCGACATCATCTTTCGCTGCCGGAGTCCGAGGGCAACGCGGGCACCGGCCATGCGCCGCGCGGCGGCGGTGTCCACGGCCTGACGCCGCGCCAGGAGCGCATCCTCAAGCTCGCGCGCGAAACGGGTGGCCTCACCAACCGTGACATCGTCGCCTCGGAAGAGGTCAGCGCACGCACGGCATTGCGCGAACTGCAGACGCTCGTCGAGCGCGGCCTGCTGGCGCGCGTCGGCCGCCGCCGTGGCGCCGTCTACAAGCCTGCGGACGGGTAGCCGTTACTCGAACGCGTGTTCGTAGATGTGGCGAACGCGGGAACGCGCCTTGGCGGCCGCGTTGCCACCCAGCTGAATGTGCAGTTCGTATTCCTCGATCGCCTCGCGGTAGCGGCCCGCGAATTCGTAGATGGCCGCCAGCTTGAAAGCGATCACCGCCAGGATCTCATGGTCACCCTTGGCCTCGCTGCGCGCCTGAAGAAGCTGTGCGATCGCCTCCTTCGTGTCGCCACGGCGCCGCTCGCAGTCGGAAAGGGCCACGCGCACCCGGATGTCGCCGGGCGCATGCTCCAGGGCGCGCCGGTAGCACTCGATCGCGTCGTCGAGTTGGCCGATCGCGTGGAACGTATACCCGAGGTTGTTCCAGACGCGCGCGTCCCGGGGCGCAAGACGCGCCGCGATTTCCAGCTCGCGCGCCGCGCGGCCGTAGTCGCTGAAGTAGAGATACGTATCGGCCAGATCGATGCGCGCGATGAGCGACTCCGCGTCGATCAGCAGCACAGCCTTGTACTGGTCGCGCGCGAGACCGCGGAACCGGTCGCGCTCTTCGGCATCGCGCGTCAGGTCGGCGGACCGCGTCTCGATGTAGCCGAGCATGAGGTGCGCTTCCGCCAGTTGCGGATCCAGCTCGAGCGCGCGCTTCGCCTCCTTGCGCGCATCGTCGAGAGCCGTGCGCGCCTCGGCGCGTGAACGCATGCCGGCCTGCACCTGGCCCAGTTCCCGTTCGCGCTCCGACCGCTGCACCACGAGATCGTGCGCGGTGACCAGCACGTCCGCCATGCCCAGGTGCCAGAAGCCCTCCTCGGGCTCGCGCGAAATCGCGAATTCGAGCAGGGAACGGCGCGCGGCGGGATCTTCCGGCGGCGTGCGGGCAAGCTCCGCAAGGATTTCGGCGCGCGCGGGATCGACGCCGGGCGGCGCCGGTTCGTAGAGCGCCGCGGCGAAATCGGGCCCGCTCACCGTGCGCGCGAGACGCAGCCTGTGCAGATGCAGCCCGAGTTGGCCGGGATAGTCGGCACACAGACGGTCGAGGTCCCGCAGCGCCTGCTCGTTCTCGCCGTTGCGTTCCTGCTTGACGATCGCCCGGTAGCGCTTGCGCGCGCGGTCGTCGATATCCGGCGCGCCGGGCACATACGGCCGCAGCCCGTCGGTCGCGCAGCCGACGAGGCAAATGAGGAGGAGAGCCACCCGCATCAAAGCGAAGCATACCGCCGCGGGGCCGCACGTCCGCGAAGTGGTCCGTTTGTGCGGCGGTTAGAATCGGATTCCAGCAGCATGACGAACAGCAGCGCGGGCGACTCCATCGAGCAGGCGGGCATCCGGTTTCAGATCGGCATGTACGAGGAGGCGCTCCACGCCGATCCCGACGATGCCGAGGCGCTGCGCTTCTTGGCGCACGCGTACGGGCAGATCGGAAAGGGCGAGGAGCGGCTCCAAACGGATCAGCATCTTGCCCGCCTTACGCCCCACGACCCGCGCGTCCACTACAACCTCGCCTGCAGCCACGCCCTGCTCGGAGAGACCGAGAAGGCGATCACGTCGCTCGAGGATGCGTGCGGCGTCGGCTTCCGGGATGCCGTGCTGCTGCGCCGGGACAACGAACTCGACTCGCTGCGCGACGATCCGCGCTTCATCGCGATCGAGCGCCTGATCGACGACGATCAATAAAAATAACCCGGACTGCCGCGAAGGCAATCCGGGTCGGAGTATCGTCGGTTTCCCAGGACGTTGGGATCGTTAGTCTTACAGCTCTTCGTCGTCGACGCGGGCGAGCCAGGACTGCCACTCGCCGATCGCCACCTTGCGCACCTCGGGGGCGGCGGTGTGGCTGTAGCCGAACGTGTTGCCCGTCAGATCCTGCAGCGCCTCGAAGCACTTGAAGCGCATTTCGACGCGCTCATCCTCCAGGCCCATGACCAGCGCGCTGTAACCGGCACGCGAGCCGAGGTTGCCAAGCTGCGAGGCGATCTCGTAGCGGACGAAGGGCACATCGTCGCCGAGCGCTTCGACGAGATTGGGCACGGCGGCCGGGTTGTTGACGCGGCCGAGAACCCAAGCGCAACCCATACGGGTCATCGGGACCTCACTCTTCAATCCGTCCATGCAGAACGGCACCACGACGTCGCCGTAGTTGGCGAGACGCTCGAGGTTGGAGATCAGAGTGACGCCGCGCTGATACTTCAGATCGGCGATGCGCTTCTCGATGCGCGCCTTGGTCAGCGGGCTGTTGGGCACGGGAAAGTCCGTGCTGAGATCGATCTCAGCTTTGGGGGACTCTTCCTTCGGGGTGCTCGTGCAGGCGACAAACAGCGCCGCGAGGCCCAAAACGATAAGGCGACTTGACATGATTTCCTCCTGGAACCGACTCTCTTCAGTTCACCTAGAGCTTTTGCTCTACCCCGAGGACATCGACCTAAACGCCTTGCTCCCTTTAATCACGAGTCGAATTTCTGTCGGCTTCGGCTGATCCCCGCCCCATCGCGCGATCGCGACTGTAACTTCTTCGGCCGCAGGGACTTGTGTGCCGTCCCGGCGAAAGACCTCCAGCCGCAGGTCTTTTCGGATCACGACGAAGGCGGCCAAGACGGAGAGATCCAGCCCCTTGGGCAGCTTCCAAACCGTTCGATTCCCCTCCCGCGTGGTGATGTGGACCGCATCGGACTCGAATCCGATCAGCAGGTCCTTTCCGCGCCGACGCGCATCGGACTGGGCGGTAACGAGGCGGGCACGCAGATGGCGCCAGCCCGCGGCGGGCTCAAGAAAGGGCGCCTCCACGACCGGCACCGCCGAGACGACGAACCCATCCGGGAGCGCGGGCGCATCCGCGCGATCGCGCTTGGCAACGGGCGCGGGCTCCCTCTCCTCCGGCAAGTGCTGCTCCGGCTTTTTCTTTTCGGGCTCCGCTTCGGGAGCCGTCTGCTGGCAGCCGAACGCGACCAGACCAACCAGCAGCAACAACAAGACGCGCGCTCTCATGTTCCTCGTCTCAGGAAGGCGGCACCCAACACGAGCACCGCCGCCGCCAAGAGGGTAAGCGATGCGGTCGCGCGCGCGGGGCCTTCGCCCGCGTCGGCATCGGCCGGCAACACATCCCGAAAAAAGCGCCCACCCGATGCGCGGGCCAGCGACGTGCCGTAGGCGGCATCGGAGTGTTGCCCCGCGAGTTCCGCGGCGCGCGCGGCGGCGACATGCAGCAGGGCTCCGGCACAGCGCACTTCAAAGGTGTCGAGGGGTGCGCGTTCGAGACGCGCCTCCCATTCGTCGGGGCCGCTCGCGAGCGCCGGGACGACGCGGTCGCCCACCTGCCATGGCGCCCCTGCGCTGCCGCGCGCAACGAGATGCACGTCGCGCCCTTCGCGCGTGGCGGCCAGCAGAACTCCGACGGCGGGTCGCACGCACGCAGCGAGCAGCGCGGCCGTCGCAACCTGCGCGGGTGCGGCCTGCACGATCCGGCCCCCCTCCTCGCGCGCGGCCAGCAACGGGATTTCGCGCGCGCGCAACACGATCGCCTCGCCCACGCCGCGCGCATAGAGCCGCGGGAAATCGCCGAACGCGCGCTGGCCGGGCACAGCGCCGCGCAACCACGCAGGCGGCTCATGCGCCGACGCGACGACCTGCGCGCGCACCCAGCGGCCGGGCGCCTGCGCCTCGAGCTTGAGCAGCGCGGCGGTGATCGATCCACCCGATTCCGCATGCACCGGGAAGAGCGCGCGCGCATCAGCCGGTGTCTCGTTTTCCACGAACAGCGCAGCGCGATGGATTCCCGTGGCCGCCTCGATTCGCTCTCGCAGATCCGTGTTCGCCTTGTCGTGCCACTCGCCGTCGCTCACGACATACAGACGGCGGTGGCGCGCGGAAACGTCGGCCAACATCGCGAGCGCCTTTTCGATGGCCGGCGACAGAGTGGTGTTGCCGCGCGCGACACTCGCCTTCCAGAGCTTTCCCGCATCGCGCGCGTCCGTCCATGCGCTCGCATCCAGAACGCGGTCGCGAAAACGGACGAGCGCGACGCGATCCGTCGGCGCCAAGCGCGCGCAAAGATCGAAGTAGGCTTGCCGCAACGCGTCGAGATGCAGCTCCATGCTGCCAGAGAGATCGAGCAGCAATACGACCGCGCGACCGGCCGGCGGCGTTGCCGTCAGCGGCAGCAGCTCCGCCAATGCCGAGTCATCCGCCGCCGGGTCTCCGACCACAAATAGTCCCAGTCCACCCCGCACCGCTTGGGCGAGACGCGCCGCAGCGGGTCCGACCGGAAGCGGTCCGGTCAGCAACGCCGCATCGAAATCGGCCAACGGAAGGTCCGAACGCCACAAAGTTGGCGTGAATTTTTTTCGATCGAGCCACGCGGGCGGCGCGCCCAGGACGACCACCTGGGGCCGATCTCCGACGCGAACTCTCGCCTCGAGCGAGTCGTCGTCGCTCGGCCCCGGGCCCCCCTCGACGCGCGCGACGTACGTCGCAATGCCCGGCGAGCCGACTCGATCGACAAAGGTCACCGAGCGTCGAAGGCCGCGTTCGAGCCGCAGCGAGCGCGGCGCGCCAACCGGTTCTCCGTCTCGAAACAGGCGCACGCGCAGGGCTGCGGCCTCCCCGGTCGACGCGGCGGTCCGAGCCACCCGGACGCGCACCGAAAACGCGACGTCAACCCCTACGGCGGGCGGGATTTCGAGCGATTCGAGGGCGATATTGTCGGCCCGCGAAAGCAGTACGAAATCGACCGGGACGTCCGAAAACTGCGGCGCCGCGCCGGTTGTGTCGCAACCGTCGCTGTAGAGCACGATGCGGCTGGCACCGTCTTCCGCCGCCGCGCGCAGCGCCCGCTGCAGGTCGCTGTCCGCGAATGCGCGGGCGCCCGGCGGGGGTCGCAGAGGGTCCCCGCAGGAGGGTGATTGGTCGATCAATACGAGCGTTTCGCCGGCGCCGCGCCCCCACCCGGGACCCAGTCCGAAGGCCCCGAGCAGCGCCAAGACAAGCGCCACCGCCGCCGCAACCATGGGTCGAGCCGAAAACCGGCTCATTGACTCGATTTCCTCACGTTGCTAGTCTCCCACGCGACTCGGGACAGAACCCGAGGAAGGAGCCGGATGTGACTAAGACCGAGTTGATTGAAGCGGTGGCGGGCGACCTTGGGATTTCCAAAACGGAATCGCAGAAGATCGTCGAGACCATTTTCGGACGCATCACCACCGCCCTCTCGACCGAGGGCAAGATGCAGATCCAGGGCTTTGGAACCTTCATGAAGAAGCTGCGCAAGGAGCGGATGGGCCGCAACCCGCAGACGAAGGAGCCGATGTTGATCCCGGCCAGCAAAACGGTCACGTTTAAGCCGGGCCAGGACCTCAAGAGCAAGCTCTAACCAGCATGCCGCCGCCTAACACGCGGTCGCCCGAGTAGAAGACAGCCGACTGGCCGGGCGTAACCGGCCAGGCCGGCTGCTCGAACGCCAAGCGCGCTCCTGTGCCCGTACCGTTGTTTTCCGGGTGCAGGAGCGCGCGCACTGGCTGCGCGCGGTAACGCAGGACCGCATCCACGAGCAACGGTTCGCACGGCGGATCGATGGCCGACCATTGGATGCGCGTGACGTGCGCTTCATGCACGCCCAGCGCCGTTTGCGGCCCCACCACGACGCGACGCGTTTGCGGCTCGATGCGCAACACGTAGAGCGGCTCGGCGACCGCCAGCCCCAGCCCCTTGCGCTGTCCGACGGTGAATGCGCCCACGCCCTCGTGGCTTCCAAGGACCGCGCCCGCTTCATCGACGATCTCCCCCGGCGTGAATGCATCGGGGCGACGCGCGCGCACGAGGTTGCGATAGTCGCCCGAAGGCACGAAGCAGATCTCCTGGCTTTCCGCCTTGTCGGCAACCGCGAAGCCGGCGTCACGCGCCAGCTTGCGCACCTCCGCCTTGGTCAGGTCGCCGAGCGGGAAGCGCGCATGCGCGATTTCGTCCTGGCTGAGTCCGTGCAGGACATAGCTCTGGTCCTTGTTCGTATAGCGCGCACGCGCCAGCGCCCAGCGACCGTCCTCCATCCGGACCCGCCGCACGTAGTGGCCGGTGGCGACCGCGTCGGCCCCCAGCGCCCGCGCACGTTCCAGCAGGGCGCCGAACTTCACGTCGGTGTTGCACGCGACACACGGATTGGGCGTTTCGCCGGCCGCGTAGGAATCGGCGAAATCGCGGATAATCGAGGCGAAGTCGCGCTCGGTGTTCTGGACGTAGAAGGGGATGCCCAGCCGGTCGCAGACGCGGCGCGCATCGTTGGCCTCGTCAGCGCCGCAGCAGCGCGGTTTCGCGTTCTTCTTGGGCGCCTCATCCGAGCACGGATCAGCCTTGACCCCGGTGCGGAGGTGGATTCCGACCACATCATGGCCGGCACGTTGGAGGAGGAGGGCGGCAACGGCGGAATCGACGCCGCCCGACATCGCGGCGAAGAGCTTCACGGGCGCCTGTGGGGCATTATACTTGGCCCTTTCAATCAGGAACTCACCCCCATGATCGCCGCTATGTCTGCCGGAATGTTCGATTGGCTCCTCGCACTTCCCGCTCCGACCGAATCCGCCCCGGGTGGCGACGGCGGTGGCGGCGGCCTTCCCGGAGGCAGCTCGTTGTGGCTTCCGATGATCGCCGTGATGGTCATCGTCATGCTTCTGCCGATGCTGGGCCAGAAGAAGGAAAAGCGCCGGCGCAAGCGCGTCCTGGAGCTGAAGAAGCACGACCGCGTGGTCACCACCGGCGGCATCTACGGCACCCTCGTCAATATCGACGAAAATACGGTTACGCTCGAAATCGGTAAGGACATGCGCATGAAAATGAAGCGCAGTTCTATTTTCGATCTCGAGGATGGCGATAAGATCGAAGCCGAGCTTGCCGCCTCGAAGGGCAAGAAGCCTGTTCCCGCCAAGGCCAAAGCCTAGTTTCCCATGCGTTCCCCGCTGCTTGTCCTGCTCACCCTCGCCGTTGCCACCGCGCCGGCGACGGCAGTCCGTGTCGCTGACACGCGACCGCTTGAGCAGCAGGCGGCGGAACAAGCACGCGAGCAGACGGGTGCTGACCAGACGAATGGCGAGCAGACGGGCGAACCGAAGCAGCAGCAAAAACAAAAGCGCGTTCCCGCGCCGACGGAGCTGAAGAAGCTCACGCCCGCCCAGACGGCAGGCAGCGGCGGCGAAGCGGACGACGACGACGGGCCGGGCCAACGACCGGAACTCGCCCCCGCCCTCTATGCGCGCCGCCTGCCGACGACTCCGCGTGTTGCGGAACCGTCGCGGGCACCCGAGCGCGCCAGCATCGTATCCGGCCATCTCTCCCTCCCACCGCCCCTCTCCTAGCGCTTTTCTCGCGGTGGTACCGGCGTGCGCCGGGCCGCGGAAGGGTTTGCAGGATCGCAGGAGTGTGATTTAGGAGAGGAACTCAGGAGTCATGAACAAGAATCTAGGAACGCGTTTCGCCGTTATCGGCCTGGTAGTCGTCAGCCTCGCATGGTGGGCGTACCAGGGCATCTACAACGGCCGTCTCGAGCAGGGAACCGACCTCAAGGGTGGTTCCGAGCTCGTCTTCAAATTCGATTTCAAGGACACGACGGACGGCGTCGGGCGGCGACGCCTGCTCGACGAGGCCATTCGCATCGTGCAGAACCGTGTCGATGGATACGGCCTCAAGGACATCGAGATCACGCCGCTCGGCGATGATCGTTTTTCGCTCGAGGTGAGCGCGAAGGACAAATCGGTCGTCGAGTCCATCAAGGAACTCGTCTCCGTCCTCGGTAACCTCGAATTCCGGATCCGCGTCGAGAAGGACGGCCCGTTCCAGTTCGAGAAGTACTGGAAGCGGTTCTCCGAGGCGCGCAAGCAGGGCCTCGACGACGCGGCCACGATCCGCTTCGAGGATCTCGAGGAAGCGGACCGCAACCGCGCGCCGCTCGGCCTCAGGTGGGTGGAGCTGTCGAACACGGCCAAGGAGCCCGGCGGATACCAGAAGGCGGAACTGCCCGGCAACGCGGAGCCGTGGGTGCTCATCGTCGTCGACAAGTTCGACGTGGGCGGCGACTCGCTCAGTCGAGTCAGCTTCGAGCGTCCGCAGGGCGGCGGCATCGGCTCCGGCGCGTTCTGGGCGGTGACCTTCGGCGTCAAGAAGGAGTGGCAGAGCCGCATGGCTTCGCTCACCGACCTGAACGGCGACAACAACAAGCACATGGCGATCATCCTGAACGATCGCATCGACTCCGCGCCGGTGCTGCGCGAACGGCTGCGCAGCAGCGGTCAGATCACCGGCAGCTTCACGCAGGACGACGCCAAGCAGTTGGCGGCCGTACTGCGCGCGGGCGCGCTGCGTGAGAAGCCGGTGCTCGTCTCCGAGCGCACGATCGCGGCGGAACTGGCGGGCGCGGCGCGCGACCGCGGCGTGTTCTCCACGATGCTCGCGTTCATCCTCGTGCTCATCATGATGGCCTTCTACTACTACGGCCCCGGCCTGCTGGCCAACATGGCGCTGCTGCTGAACCTGGTGCTGCTCGTCGGCGTGCTCGCGTTCTTCGGCGCGGTGCTGACGCTGCCCGGCATCGCGGCGCTCGTGCTGACGGTCGGTATGGCGGTGGACGCGAACATCCTCGTGTTCGAACGCATCAAGGAGGAGCGGGCCAAGGGCCGCACCATCGCGCAGGCGGTGGAGACCGGCTACGACCGCGCCCTCGTCACCATCATCGACGCCAACCTGACGACGCTCATCACCGCGTACTTCCTGTTCCAGATCGGATCGGGTCCCGTTCGCGGTTTCGGTATCACGCTCGCGATCGGCATCCTGGTGTCGATGTTCACGGCACTCTACGTGACGCGCACCGTGCTCGCCCTGCTCATGCGCAACGGCACGATGAGCGAAGTGAAGATGCGCGGCGAGTTCTACGCGCCCAACATCGACTGGATGGGCAAGAAGGCGACCGCCGTGAAGATCTCGGCCATCGCCATGATCCTCGGCGTCGTCCTCTGGGAAGTCGTCCCGGAGACGAGCCGCTACGACCTCGATTTCTCCGAAGGTTCGCGTCTGGTCGTTCGCTTCCAGGCGGACACCGACAAGGACGAGGTTTTAGACAAGACCGCCAAACTCGCCGAGGAGAACCCCGCCTACGCCGACGTGAGCGTGCGTGTCTCCGCCGAGGGCATCGGCGCCGCCGTGGC
>Ga0164315_10001955_pt1 | contig 15695 bp, 12 predicted proteins | sample GuaBasSedimGuay6_FD_113737 | JGI IMG/M metagenome (GOLD analysis project Ga0164315, IMG submission 113737) | Subseafloor sediment microbial communities from Guaymas Basin, Gulf of California, Mexico - Guay6, Core 4569-2, 0-3 cm | ecosystem: Environmental > Aquatic > Marine > Hydrothermal vents...
GCACGGATAAGTGCGACACCGCCACCAGCGACTACGCCCTCTTCCACTGCAGCACGAGTCGAGTGCAACGCGTCTTCAACGCGAGCCTTCTTCTCTTTCATCTCAACTTCCGTCGCAGCGCCAACCTTGATTACGGCAACACCGCCGGAGAGTTTCGCAACTCGTTCCTGCAGCTTCTCTTTGTCGTAGTCAGAGCTTGACTCTTCGATCTCGGCATTGATCTGGTCAACCCGGCCGGTGATGTCTTTCGCAGCGCCAGCGCCGTCGATGACAGTCGTGTTTTCCTTGGTGATCTGGACTTTCTTGGCTTGACCAAGATCTTCCAGCGTCGTCTTCTCCAGTGACAGGCCAACCTCTTCAGATACGACCTGACCGCCGGTCAGAACAGCGATGTCCTGCAGCATGGCTTTGCGGCGATCGCCGAAACCCGGAGCCTTAACAGCGGCAACTTTAACGATGCCACGAATGTTGTTGACGACCAGTGTTGCGAGCGCTTCACCTTCAACGTCCTCTGCGATGATAAGCAACGGACGACCCGCTTTCGCGACGGCTTCCAGAACCGGCAGCATGTCGCGGATGTTCGAGATTTTCTTATCGAACAACAGGATCAACGGATTTTCGAGCTCAACACTCTGGCTCACCTGATCGTTGATGAAGTAAGGAGACAGGTAACCGCGATCAAACTGCATGCCCTCAACGACGTCGAGTTCATTTTCCAGTCCGGTTCCTTCCTCTACGGTGATAACGCCTTCTTTACCAACCTTCTGCATGGCCTTGGAAATGATCTCGCCAATTTCTACGTCAGAGTTAGCGGAAATACTACCAACCTGAGCAATCGCCTTGTCATCTGCACAAGGAATGGAATTTTTCTCGAGCTCGGCAACCACTTTATGCGTCGCCTTATCAATTCCACGCTTGAGATCCATCGGATTCATGCCCGCGGCAACTGACTTCAGACCTTCACGCAAAACTGCCTGCGCGAGAACTGTTGCGGTCGTTGTGCCATCACCTGCGACATCAGACGTCTGGGAAGCAACTTCCTTGACCATCTGTGCGCCCATATTTTCAAACTTGTCGTCGAGCTCGATTTCCTTGGCAACAGACACGCCGTCTTTCGTGACGGTCGGTGCACCAAAACTCTTGTCGAGTACAACGTTGCGACCTTTAGGACCCAGGGTCACTTTTACGGCGTTTGCCAAAACGTTCACACCTGCGAACATTTTTGCGCGCGCGTCGTCGCCAAAACGTACTTCTTTAGCAGCCATTTAACTAATCCTCTTTAAATTAAATTCAGTAGAGCTTGTCTTAAAGCCGACATTTAGCCTTCGATAACGGCCATGATGTCGTCTTCTTTCATTACCAGAAGCTCTTCGCCATCAACTTTGACTTCGGTGCCGGAGTACTTTCCAAACAGCACTTTGTCACCGGCTTTGATATCCAGTGCGCGGATTTCGCCGCTGTCCAGAATCTTGCCGTTGCCAACAGCAACAATTTCGCCTTTGATCGGCTTTTCGGCCGCAGCATCCGGAATGACGATTCCGCCAGGGGATGTGCGCTCTTCTTCCATACGTCGTACGATGACTCGGTCATGAAGCGGACGAATCTTCATCGATTAGATCTCCTATAAACTATTGATTATTAACCGACTAATGCGGCTTTCCAGACCGGCACCTGTTAGCACTCGGTCGCGAGGAGTGCTAATGATAGGGACGGCGCGGCAAAATTCAAGCATTTCGGCGGAACAATTGTGAAAGCAACCTATCTGAGGCGTTACGGAACGCCCATTTTGCGGCCTGAGTCCATGACTTCAGGCCGGCTGGCCGGTATCCTGCGGGTCCGATTTGGACCAATTGTTCACATAATCGGTAACAATCAGGGCGCCCGGTTGGTCTTACTGTTGCTAGCCGATATTCCTATGGATCATCAATGTTTAAAGCTCTGAAACCCGTTCTTGCAACCTTTTTGCTGGTCATACCGTTCGCTCAGACCCTGTACGCACAGGACGAAGACCCGCTGCGACCTGAGGTCGCCTATCGCTACGCTGCCGCCGATACCGGCGATGCCATCGAGATCGACTGGGTGGTTGAGGATGGCTACTACCTGTACCGCAACAAGATGTCCTATTTGAGCGGAACGGATTCGATCGTATTCGGTGCCGCCCGGATGCCGGAGGGCCTGGACCACGAGGACGAGTTTTTCGGCAAGCAGCAGATTTATCGCAACCGCTTTTTCGTTCGCATTCCTTACACGGTCGTCGGCGATGCGCCGGAATCGGCCGAACTCGTCATTAAGTCCCAGGGTTGCGCTGACTTGGGCCTCTGTTATCCACCCCAGACATGGACCGAGACTGTCACGCTGGTGGCCAGGAATGACGATGGTGGAAAGCTGCAGATTGATGGCTCGTTCGGCACCTTTGGTGGTGCCAACGCCGATTTCCTGCCGGTCGATGAAGCATTTGAACCCATTCTGACCGCGCTCGATGGCAACAATGTCGAGGTAGCAATCCGCGTAACGCAGGGTTATTACCTTTATAAAGACAAGTTTTCTGCCACCGTCATATCTGACAAGGCCCAGGCCGGCAAGCTTGAGAAACCGGACGGCGAGAAAAAGACCGACCAGTATTTCGGCGAAATGGAGGTCTATCACAACGACGTCTTTGCCAAGCTGCCAATTGCGCGAGCTACCCCGGATGCGATGGACGTCGAGCTTGAGGTCAAATACCAGGGCTGTGCAGATGGCGGTATCTGTTATCCACCTGTCACCAAACTGCTTACCGTATCGTTGCCGGCGGCGACGACGGTATCAGCACTGGCCGCAGCCATCCCGTCCGCCTCCTCAGGCGCGCCGGTATCGGAACAGGCACGACTGGCACAGTTGATTTCCGGTTCAAGCATGTTGCTTGTCATAGCGACTTTTTTCGGCGCGGGTCTGTTGCTCGCTTTCACACCCTGCGTATTGCCAATGGTACCCATCCTCTCCGGCATCATCGCCGGCGAAGGGGACAAAATTACGGCATCACGTGGCTTCTCGCTGGCATTGACCTACGTGATGGGAATGGCAGTCGTGTATACGGCAGCCGGCATCGTCGCAGCCGCGGTCGGCCTGCAGTTGCAGGCAATCTTCAACCAACCGTGGATTCTTACCGTTTTCGCCGGTCTGTTTGTAGTGCTCGCACTGAGCATGTTTGGCCTCTTTAACCTGCAAATGCCCTCATCCATTCAAAGCCGACTCAGCATGGTCAGTGGTAAACAGAAAAGCGGCACTTATGTTGGCGCTTTCGTGATGGGCGCGTTGTCGTCTCTCATCGTCACTGCCTGTGTAGCGCCGCCACTCGTGGCTACCTTGACGGTTATCGGCCAGACCGGTGACATGGTCCGCGGTGGCTCTGCGTTGTTCGCGCTCAGCATGGGCATGGGTACGCCATTGTTACTGGTTGGCGCATCCGCGGGCAAATTGATCCCACGTGCCGGACCGTGGATGGATGCGGTCAAGAATGCGTTCGGTTTCATGATGCTTGGCCTTGCCATCTGGATGATGTCGCGCGTGTTGCCGGGCGAAGTAACGCTTGCGCTCTGGGCTGTCCTGATATTCATGATTGGTGTCACGCTTGGTGGCCTGACCTCGATCACGCCAGAAGCTCCCGGCGTACAAAGGCTCGGTAAGGGTTTCGGTTTGCTGGCCATTATTTATGGCGCCGTATTACTGATCGGCTCATTAGCCGGCAGCGACAGCATGTTGCGTCCGCTGGCTGCATTGAACACCGGAGGCGGCTCAGTCGTTGCCGAAGAACACGGGCTCGCGTTCCGCCGCATCAAAACCACGACAGATCTTGACGCGGCGCTGGCAGAGGCAGCATCGCAGGGCAAACCCGCAATGCTGGATTTTTATGCTGACTGGTGTGTGTCCTGTATAGAGATGGAGGAGTACACATTTACGGATGCCGGCGTACAGGCTGCGTTAGCAAATGCAGTACTGCTACAGGCCGACGTGACTGCGAATGATGAACAGGACCAGGAATTGCTAAAACGATTCGGCGTGTTTGGTCCGCCAACAATTATTTTCTTCGGTACCGATGGTATGCAACGCCACGGTTACGAGGTTGTCGGATACATGAAAGCAAAGGAATTTACGGAACACGTCAGGATGGCAACGGGGAATGACTCAACCATAAACGCAAAAAACTAGAGAGCTCATGAAAAAGAATATTGCGATTGCATTCGTATTGGTCGGACTGCTCATTTCCGGTATTGCGACCTACCGGCTTCAAAGCCAGTCACAGAAAGAAACCGTACCACCAGAACCGATTTCTGCAGCAACTGCAGCGGCACCTGTTTCTACGAATATCGACTTTGCACTGGCGGACCTCAATGGCGACATGCGACAGCTTTCAGAATGGAGTGGCAAAGGCCGCCTCGTTAATTTCTGGGCGACCTGGTGCGCACCTTGCCGGCGCGAGATTCCGCTTCTGAAAAAGACCCAGGAAACGTACGGCGCAGATGGCGTCCAGGTCATCGGCATTGCAGTCGATTTTCCGGAACAAGTTGTGGCCTATGCGGAAGAGGCGCAGTTTAATTATCCCATCCTGGTCGGCCAGGAAGATGCCATGGCCGCCGCGGAAGCGTCCGGGATAGATTTCATCGGCATGCCTTTCACCATGGTGCTCGCACCGAACGGTGAATTGCTCAAGACGCACATCGGCGAAATCGTCGAAGTGCATATTGAAAGCATTGTTGCGGTGTTCAGCGATCTGAAATCCGGAAAAATCGATATAGAAGGGGCCAGAGCGGCCCTGGAATCGATTTAATCGAACATTAGCAAGCGCGCTAAACTGTTTCACTGGCACAATATGTGGGAGCGGCTTTAGCCGCGAATCCAATATGTTGCGCGTAAGTCGAGTATTCGTGGCGTCGTCGCTCCCGCGCATCCCTGCGCTTCGCGACAGAAGCACGTCCTGTGCGCCAGCCGCTCCTACAAATTGTGCCACCCTATAAGCAAACTTGCGCTATCTACCCCGAATAGGGTTAGAATTGCCGCCATCTCCGGCAAACTGGCGAATAACAGCTAATAATGGCGAGCCTGCTCCTGATCAATGGTCCAAATCTCAACCTGCTTGGCACGCGCGAGCCGGGCGTTTATGGCGAGACCAATCTCGCTGAGGTAGAAACCGGGCTGACCGCGATGGCGAAAGCGCTTGGTCACGACCTGGTTTGTTTCCAGAGTAACGCCGAACACGAGATCGTCGATCGGGTGCAACAAGCGCGGACCGATGCGGTGAATTTCATTCTCCTGAATCCGGGCGCGTTCACTCATACCAGCATCGCCATTCGCGACGCGCTGCTGGCCGTCAGTATTCCCTTCATCGAAATCCACCTGAGCAATGTATTCGCCAGGGAGGAATTCCGTCACTCGAGTTACTTCAGCGATATTGCCGCAGGATGTCTCTTCGGGCTTGGCGCCTATGGTTATGAACTCGCACTACAAGCTGCATCACAGCAGTTGTCTGAGGAAAAATAATGGACATAAGAAAAGTAAAAAAGCTCATCGAACTGCTGGATGAATCCGGCATCGCTGAGATCGAAATTACCGAGGGTGAGGAATCGGTGCGCATCAGCCGCTACTCAAGTCAGGCACCTGCACCTGCGCCTGCACCTGTGATGGCCGCGGCGCCGGTAGCGGCTGCGGCTGCGCCTGCACCCGCACCAGTAGCCGCGGCAGCTGCCGAACCGGAAGAGGACGGTCACGCGGTTACTGCACCGATGGTCGGTACTTTCTATGGTGCACCCTCCCCGGGCTCAGCAGATTTTGTGCAGCTGGGTGACCGCGTCAATGTCGGTGACACCCTGTGCATTGTCGAAGCGATGAAAATGATGAACCCGATCGAGGCCGAAGTATCCGGAACCATCAAGTCTATTCGTGCGCAAAACGGCGACCCGGTCGAATATGGACAAACTCTGTTCATGATCGACCAACGTGGTGCCGAGTGATCGGGCCTCGACGCCATGCTTGATAAAATTGTAATTGCGAATCGGGGCGAGATTGCGCTGCGTATTTTGCGCGCTTGCCGTGAAATGGGAATCAAGACCGTGGCAGTTCATTCCACGGCCGATAACAACCTGAAACACGTGCTGCTGGCGGATGAGACGGTCTGTATCGGTCCGCCGCCATCGGCTGAAAGTTATCTCAACATGCCAGCCATTATCAGTGCCGCGGAAGTGACCGATGCGGTCGCCATTCATCCCGGTTATGGTTTTCTCTCCGAGAATGCAGACTTCGCGGAACGGGTTGAATCCAGCGGCTTCGTTTTCATCGGACCGCCTGCCAGCGCCATTCGGGAAATGGGTGACAAAGTCGCCGCTATTCGCGCCATGAAAGCGGCCGGCGTCCCAACCGTGCCAGGTTCGGATGGTCCACTCGGCGACGATGCCGAAGAAAACCTGCGTATTGCCCGCGATATTGGCTATCCGATAATTATCAAAGCATCTGGCGGCGGCGGTGGTCGCGGCATGCGTGTCGTGCATTCCGAAGCTTCTCTCATTGCCGCGATAACAGTGACACAGGCTGAAGCCGGGGCCGCTTTTGGCAATGACGTCGTCTACATGGAGAAATTTCTCGAGACTCCACGGCATGTGGAATTCCAGGTGCTCGCAGATAATCATGGCAACGCAGTTCACCTGGGCGAGCGGGATTGCTCTATGCAACGACGTCACCAGAAAGTGGTAGAAGAGGCGCCGGCTCCCGGCATCACTGAAGAACAAAGAAAACGCATCGGTGAGCGCTGCGTTAAAGCCTGCCTGGATATGGGCTACCGCAGCGCGGGCACCTTTGAATTCCTCTACCAGAATAATGAATTTTACTTTATTGAAATGAATACCCGGTTACAGGTAGAGCATCCCGTAACCGAGATGATCACGGGCATCGACATTGTTAAGGAACAGCTGCGTATCGCGGCGGGCGAACCGCTTGATTTCAAGCAGGAAGACGTACGATTCCTGGGGCACGCAATTGAGTGCCGCATCAATGCCGAAGATCCGAAGACTTTCATGCCCTCGCCGGGAATGGTGCAGCTGTGGCATTCGCCTGGCGGTCCGGGAATTCGGGTCGAGAGCCATATTTACAGCGGCTATCGTGTACCACCCTATTACGATTCCATGATTGGCAAAATCATCGCACACGGTAACGATCGCCCAACGGCGATTGCACGGATGCGAAACGCATTATCAGAAATCGTAATCGAGGGCATCAAGACAAACGTGCCCTTGCACCAGGAAATCTTCCAGCATGCTGCATTTCAGGCCGGTGGAACCGACATTCACTACCTGGAAAAACGCCTCGGTCTTTAGCCCGGACTATTCATGGAGTGGCGCCAGTTTGTCATGAACCTCGAATCGATTGAGCCGGATCGCGTGGAAGAAATACTGCAGCGGCACGGTGCTCAGGCGGTAACGCTGACAGACGCCGGCGACAATCCGGTCCTCGAGCCAGCGCCGGGAGAAACACCGTTGTGGACCGACACGCGAGTAACCGCACTGTTCACCGCAGACGCCGATTTCGATTCCCTGTGCCGCGATCTCCGTCAGACGCTGGATCTCGACGAATTGCCAACGCACCATATTGAGACCCTTGCAGACCGGGTGTGGGAGCGCGAATGGCTCAAGGACTTCGGCCCCATGCAATTTGGCCAGCGGCTGTGGGTCGTGCCGGGCGATATTGATGTTGCGGCACCCGACGCTGTTGTGATCAGGCTTGATCCAGGACTGGCATTTGGCACCGGGACACACCCAACCACGGCGTTATGCCTTGAATGGCTTGAGCAGATCGACCTGCAAGGCAAAACGGTGCTCGATTTTGGCTGTGGCTCTGGCATATTGTCGGTGGCTGCGCTGAAGTTGGGTGCGGCGTTCGTCACTGCTGTCGATATCGATTTGCAGGCGATAACGGCAACCCGGCAAAACGCAGCCAGAAATGACGTAAGTGATGCCCTCCTGGCAGGAACCACGCTCGACGAGGATGCGCCGCAGTTCGACATCGTCGTTGCGAACATACTGGCGGGAACGCTGAGCGAATATGCAGAATTTATCTGTATGCGACTTAAACCCGGCGGTTTACTGGCGCTTTCAGGTATTCTTTCAGAGCAGGTGGAAGACGTCGTGAATGATTATCGACAGCAGATCGATTTCGCACCTGCGGTAATGCAAGACAACTGGGCCCGACTATCGGGCACCAAACACTGAGACCACAGCTTGTTTACACAGTGTCCTGAATGTCAGATAGCATTTCGCGTAACCGCGCTTGTATTGCAGCAGGCAGGCGGCCGGGTGCGTTGTGGCGGCTGCGGCCACGCGTTCAGTGCGCTCGATCATCTGTCGGAGTCCATGCCGGAACCAACCGGCGACCACCTCGAAATTTTGCCAACTGAAGACTTCACAGACGATGCTGTGATCGATGACCTGCCTGATGACGACAATCTGGCAGAGACCAGTCGACGATTGCTTGAGACGCTCGATGAACTGGCAGGCCCGAGTGATGTCCGCATAGAAGATACCGGCGTCGAATGGCGCGTTCTGGATGACGTCGTCGGGGCTGCAGCGACGGACGAAGACTCATCCGCACAGGAAGCGCTGGAACTGGAGGACGAGCCGAAATTAGTGGCGATGGAACGACGCTACGATGACAACACACCCCTGGGTGACGACTTCGATGACGACAGCGGTGAGTATTCGCGACCACCTGATTCCCCCAAACGACGCGCCGAAGACACTCAGGACCCGGACACATCGGAATTCGATGAGGCGCAGGGAGATCTTGCGCTCAGCGAACCCGGTGACTGGACTGATCTGCTGGATGATGATTCTGATGCGGACGTTATTCCGCTCGAGGTGGAAGAGGAACTCGCGGCAATCCACAGTCAATTGTCCTCGAGGGAAGCCAAACAAGAGCCGCAATCCGAAGTGGATATGACGCCGGTTGAGCTGCATCAGCCAGTGGATCTCGACAAACAATTCGAAATGCAGGCCGAAGCGATGGGCCTGGACATCACAGGCACCTACGACATCAGCGAGGACGAGTTAACTGACGAAATCCCGCTGCTCGACGACGACTTCGGGGAATCGGCTGAAGACGAAACAGAAGAAGCGGACTCGGCTGAAGTTGAAGTAATTGCTGAAGACGAAACAGAAGAAGAGGATTCAGCTGAAGTTGAAGTCGTTGCTGAAGACGAAGCAGAGGAAGAGGATTCAGCTGAAGTTGAAGTCGTTGCTGAAGACGAAGCAGAGGAAGAGGATTCAGCTGAAGTTGAAGTCATTGCTGAAGAAGAACCGGAGGAAGAAGATTCAGCTGAAGTTGAAGTCGTAGCCGAAGAAGAACCGGAGGAAGAGGATTCAGCTGAAGTTGAAGCCGTTGCTGAAGAAGAGCCGGAGGAAGAGGATTCAGCTGAAGTTGAAGCCGTTGCTGAAGAAGAGCCGGAGGAAGAGGATTCAGCTGAAGTTGAACAAGTTGCCGAAGATGAGCTCGCGGAAACCGCGGTCACAGGCGAGGATGAACCTGACGAAGATACCGACAGCGACGAGGAATATCGCAGAGCTCGCGCCGAATCTACCGGTGAATTCGAGGCGAAAATCGATGTCGCCGCACGTGCGCTGGCAGATGGTGAAATTGGGGCATGGAGCGATGCTGATGCAGTTTCTCAAAGCGACGATGAAGACGAAGATCAGGATGAGCCTGTAGAAGAAGCTGACGATTTCGAGGACGAGGAAGCGGATGAATCTGCAGACGATGAAGTCGCCGCAGATGAAGAAGAATCAGACGACGATGAAGCGCACGAACTCAGCCCGGAAGATGAGGCCCTGATCCGCGCAATCGAAGCAGAGGACGAACCTGACGGTGATGACAAGCCGGAGGCGGACGCTGTTACAGAGCACGTAGTCCCGCCCCAGAGCGAAGCAGAGATGACCGTCAATATGGAAATCGACGCGGAACTCATGGCTGCCGCGGCAACGGAACAACAGTCTGACGAAAAGTCTGTCGCAGAAGCATTTGGTGCTGACGTCGCGAGCAAAATGTTCGATGAAAACTCGGCCGAAGTCGAGACGATTATCATGGAAGGCGAATTCGTTCGTAGCGCCATCGATAAAGAACGCCTTGCAGCGGAGAGCGATGCCAGAAGCCAGATTGACGAGTACGGCAAGCTCGCCGATACCTATGCACTCAACCGGGATAACCTGCGTGGCGGCCGGCGCAGATATGACCCGTCCAGCTACACCACCATTGCCGGCGTTGTAGTCCTGGCGCTCGTATTGATCGGCCAGGTCGTGCATGGCACACGCGACTCACTGGCAACCTACGGATTTTTCAACCAGACCATGGGTCCTGTCTATCGCATGCTGGGAAAACCGATTACGCCGCAATGGGACATCAAGGGTTGGCAGTTTGAGTCGACCACCGGCAGCACGGACGAAAACGAGCAAGTGCTGACCGTGTTCTCACGCCTCGTCAATAAATCCGAACAGCCACTGCCGTTCCCGCTGGTGCACGTTTCGCTGACGGACCGCTGGGAAGAAGTCATCGGCAGCCGCGTTCTCGAACCCAACGAATACCTCGCCGGCGATCTGGATCCAAGCAAACCGGTTACGCCAGGAGAAAACTTCACGGCTGTCATTACCATTGCGAGCCCGTCTGAAGAGGCCACCGGCTTCAAACTCGATGTCTGCTACCGCGTGTCGCCGGGGCGCGTGCGCTGCGCCAATGAAGACTTCAAGAACTAGCCCGGACCAGTGCAAATAGGCCCCTATAAGCTGTCCAGCCCGTTCCTGCTCGCCCCTATGGCGGGGATAACCGACGCACCCTTTCGCAAACTATGCCGTCGCTTTGGCGCCGGAATGACAACATCGGAAATGACCACAGCGGATATTTCCCTGTGGAGCACTGCAAAATCGCAAAGACGACTGGACCTGGATATGGATGCCACGCCACGCGTGGTGCAAATCGCCGGCTCAGAGCCACAGCAACTTGCCACTGCCGCCAGGCTGTGTGTTGAGCGCGGCGCCGAGATTATCGATATCAATATGGGTTGTCCTGCAAAGAAGGTCTGCAAGCGACTGGCCGGTTCTGCCCTGCTCCAGGATCCCGGGCTGGTCGCACAAATTCTTGAGTCTGTAGTCGCCGCGGTTGCTGTGCCGGTGACCCTGAAAATGCGTACCGGGTGGGATGAGAAAAATCGCAACGGCATCGAAATCGCAGAAATTGCTGAGGCGAGCGGCATACAGGCGCTTGCCGTACATGGTCGAACCCGTGCCTGCAAATTCAAAGGCAACGCAGAATACGAAACGATTGCGCAAATAAAGAGCAGCGTAAAAATTCCGGTGATCGCCAATGGCGATATAACCACTCCGGAGAAGTCGCTTGAAGTTCTTCGCCTAAGCTCCGCGGATGGTTTGATGATCGGTCGCGGCGCCCAGGGCCGACCGTGGATTTTTCGCGAACTAAATCACTATATGAAAACCGGGCAACATATCGCGCCACTAGAAAAAACTGAAGTCCGTGATATTATGCTCGGCCACCTTAGCGACCTGTACCAGTTTTATGGGGATACAACTGGCGTGCGGGTGGGTCGTAAGCACCTGACCTGGTATTGCACCGGTTTGACTAATGCAGAGAAATTCCGGACACAGGTGGTGCGTGTTGATAGTGCTTCCGAGCAAATTCGTCTTACGCGAGAATTCTTTGGCTCACCAGCCGGAGGTGAAAGTATCGCGGCGTAGAAATTGTTATCGGCAGTAGTTGTGCGAACTCATCTCAGGAATCGTTGCAAAGTGGCCCATAATAATAAAAACGAAAACAGGACTAAAATTAGCGAGTTAAATGCTTTAATCACAAGAAAGCCGCTAAGAAAGCACACGGAAGAAGCACTCGATCGATATTTTACGAGCCTGAACGGTGACCGCCCCGGCGATCTTTATGACCTGGTCCTCGGCGAAGTTGAAGAACCACTATTCAAGGCAGTTATGGATTACACGCGTGGCAACCAGAGCCAGGCAGCGGGAATTCTTGGTATAAACCGGGGCACCCTGCGCAAGAAACTCAAAACTTATTCGATACTTCAATAAAGGCTATTCATGTTTACGGTACGCCGCGCCCTTATCAGTGTTTCTGATAAGCGCAACTTAGTTGCATTTGCCAAAGGCTTACAAGACCTCGGCATAGAAATTCTCTCCACCGGCGGTACCTGTCGCCAACTCAACGAAGCTGGCATCACCGCCATCGAAGTCTCGTCGAAAACCGGGTTTCCGGAAATAATGGGGGGCAGAGTCAAGACCCTGCATCCCGTTATTCATGGCGGCCTGCTCGGCAGGCGCGGCGTGGACGAGGACGTCATGAGCGAGCACGGTATAGAACCGATCGACCTGCTCGCCGTCAACCTGTATCCCTTCGAAGAAACAATCAGCCGCGCAGATGCGACGCTGGCGGACGCTATTGAGAACATCGATATCGGCGGGCCTGCGATGATTCGTGCTGCGTCAAAAAATCATGCCGGTGTAGCGGTTGTCGTCGACCCCGATGATTACGATGCAATTCTTGATGCGTTAAAAGGCAATGCGTTGTCAGAAACCTACCGTCGGGGCCTCGCGGCCAAGGCGTATACGCATACCGCCAGCTATGACACAGCAATTAGCGGTTATTTGTCCGCGTCTGTAGGCAAGGAACTGCTGGATGAGCGTTTTCTCTACGCCGGCGGCCGCATCGAAAAGCTGCGCTACGGTGAAAACCCGCATCAGGAGGCCGCGTTTTACCGTGACCAGGCGCCGGTTCCCGGTTCGCTCGCCACCGCACGACAGCTCCAGGGCAAGGCGCTGTCGTATAACAACATTGCTGATAGCGACGCGGCTCTGGAGTGCGTCAGGCAGTTCACGCAGCCGGCCTGTGTCATCGTCAAACATGCGAATCCATGTGGCGTTGCAGTAAGCGACGATATTCACGATGCCTATGAGAAAGCATTCGCGACCGACCCAACCTCGGCATTTGGCGGCATCATCGCATTCAATCAAACGCTGCAAAGTCGCACCGCAAGGGCAATCATTGACAAACAATTTGTCGAGGTCATTGTCGCACCTGATATCGAGAAGGATGCGCTGGAGATACTTGCCGAAAAGAAAAATGTTCGCGTACTGCAAACGGGAAGCAAGGCGCACGCAGATGACGCAGGCTTCGATTTCAAGAAAGTTTCTGGCGGCTTGCTGGTGCAGAGCAAAGATAAGGGCGTCATTACGGCAGCCGATCTCAAGGTAGTGACGGACAAGGCGCCGGACGACGCCCAGATTCAGGATCTGCTGTTCGCCTGGCAGGTCGCAAAGTTTGTAAAATCGAACGCGATCGTTTTTTGCAAGGATGGCATGACGATCGGCGTTGGTGCAGGGCAGATGAGCCGTGTTTACAGCACCAAAATCGCTGCCATCAAGGCAGCGGATGAAGGACTCACAGTAAAAGGCTCGGTGATGGCGTCAGATGCGTTCTTCCCCTTCCGCGACGGCATCGACAGCGCCGCGGAGCACGGCATCTCGGCGATCATTCAGCCAGGCGGCTCGATGCGGGATGAAGAGGTTATTGCTGCGGCGAATGAACATGGACTGGCGATGGTGTTTACGGGGATGCGGCATTTCAGGCATTAGTCAGGGAATCGCGGCAAGATGCCGCTCCCACGGTGCCAATAGAAATTCGTAGGAGCGGCATCTTGCCGCGATTAACAACAAAGGCACGTTGATGAAGATACTAATTGTCGGCGGTGGCGGACGCGAACATGCCCTCGCATGGAAATGCGCACAGTCGCCTGCCGTCAGTGAAGTCCTCGTCGCCCCGGGCAACGCCGGCACCGAACTCGAACCCGGTGTACGCAACGTCCAGGTCAGCGCCGAAGACATCGACGCACTCCTGCAACTCGCAGCAACCGAAAACATCGACCTGACCATCATCGGGCCGGAAGTACCACTGGTTGCCGGCATCGTCGACAAATTCCAGGAAAAGGGCCTGCGCTGTTTCGGCCCATCGGCCGCGGCCTCGCAGCTGGAGGGATCGAAAGCCTTTACCAAGGACTTTCTTAAGCAACACAACATTCCGACTGCGGACTACCGTAATTTCGACGAGCTCGAGCCGGCGCTGGAGTACATTCGCGAACAGGGTGCGCCCATCGTCATCAAGGCGGATGGACTCGCTGCCGGCAAAGGCGTCATCGTTGCACAGACGCTTGCTGAGGCGGAGGCAGCTGCGACAGACATGCTCGGTACCGGCACGTTTGGTGATGCCGGCAATCGCATCGTCGTTGAAGAATTTCTTGAGGGCGAAGAAGCGAGCTTCATCGTCATCACCGATGGCCGCAACATATTGCCACTCGCCACTTCACAGGATCACAAAGCGCGCGATGACGGCGATGTTGGACCAAACACCGGCGGCATGGGCGCCTATTCCCCGGCACCGGTTGTTACGCCGGAAATCGAAGAACGAATTCTCGAGCAGGTCATCCGACCAACCCTTACCGGGTTGCGTGAGGACGGTATCAACTATGTTGGATTTCTCTATGCGGGATTAATGATTACACAGGAAGGCATACCGAAAGTTATCGAATTCAATTGTCGCCTGGGTGATCCGGAAACCCAGCCGATCATGGCCCGCCTCAAGTCCGACCTGGTCGCACTGTGCGAGGCAACACTTGATGGTCGGCTTGCGGAACAGCAAGTCGAATGGGATCCAAGGGCCGCACTCGGCGTTGTCATGGCTGCGGGCGGTTACCCATCCAGTTATGCCAGGGGTGAACGGATCAGCGGCCTGCCCACTGTAGCGACTGGAAATGCCAAGGTATTCCACGCAGGTACCAGGATGGACGGCGAAGATGTCGTCACCAGCGGTGGCCGGGTGCTGTGTGTTGTCGGCCTGGGAGATTCTGTCGCAGAAGCACAAGCAGTCGCATACACACATACTCAAAAAATCAGCTGGAACAACGTTTATTATCGTAGTGACATTGGGCACCGCGCGATTTCACGGGACGACGACTAAACGCTATGTTGACGACGGCACAAGCAACGCAGGCAATTGCAGAATCGATGCCGTCGTATGAAAGCGAGCGTGTCGACTATACAAGCGCGACAGGGAGAATTCTCCGACAGTCGGTCAATGCTGAACGCGACCAGCCACCATTTGATCGCGTAATGATGGACGGTATTGCAGTTCGTTTTGCTTCCCTGCAAAGCGGGACACACCAGTTTGTGATCCAGGGGACACAGCATGCGGGCGACCCGGTACAGACGCTCACTGAAGACACGAACTGCATAGAGATAATGACTGGTGGCGTACTACCACAGGGTAGCGACTGTGTTATTCCCGTTGAGAGAATTTCCGTTGAAGGAAATATTGCGACCGTCGAAGAGGGTTACCAAACCGAACGGCGCCGGTTTGTACATGCGCAAGGCTCAGACCACCGCAAGGGGCAGGAAGTCCTGCGAACGGGAGCGCGCATTTCACCGATGGATATTGCGATCATCGCATCCTGTGGTCTGGAGTCAGTATTGGTTGGACGCCAGCCGGTCGTTCGCGTTATCTCGACCGGCAACGAACTCATTGCACCCGGACAACCCGTCGCTGAACACCAGATAAGAATGTCGAACGGCCCGGCTTTGGTCTCTATGTTGTCGCAGCAGGGCTTCACAAATACC
>Ga0164315_10001956_pt1 | contig 15679 bp, 13 predicted proteins | sample GuaBasSedimGuay6_FD_113737 | JGI IMG/M metagenome (GOLD analysis project Ga0164315, IMG submission 113737) | Subseafloor sediment microbial communities from Guaymas Basin, Gulf of California, Mexico - Guay6, Core 4569-2, 0-3 cm | ecosystem: Environmental > Aquatic > Marine > Hydrothermal vents...
GTCAAGGTTGATGGTGTTGTATTTAAGACGGTTTTATTTGAGAGTGTCATAGTACGGCTCGGTATTGAGCGCGAGAATTATAGCGGAAACAGACTGTATACCCCATGGCAAAATCCAAAAGTAGTCGTCGCTGGTTGCAGGAGCATGAGAAAGACCAGTATGTGCAACGTTCTCGTAAAGATGGTTACCGTTCCCGTGCCAGTTACAAATTGCTTGAGCTGGATGACAAGTCAGTATTATTTAATCCCGGACAGGTAGTAGTGGATCTGGGGGCGGCTCCCGGGGGATGGTCGCAGGTAGCTGCCGCCAGGGTGGGTGACAAAGGCACCGTAATCGCTTCAGATATACTGGCGATGGATACCATTGCTGACGTGCAGTTTGTGCAGGGTGATTTCAAGGAGCCTGCCGTATTTGATGCGATAGTGAGTTGTCTTGGCGGCAAGGGTGCAGACCTTGTTATTTCTGATATGGCACCCAATATGAGTGGTATGAAGGCTGTAGATCAGCCCCGTGCCATGTATCTGGTAGAGTTAGCCTTTGATTTTGCGACCCAGGTATTGCGGCCGGGTGGCGTATTTGTTACCAAAGTGTTCCATGGCGAGGGTTTTGATCAGTTATTGAAAAGTGTGCGGGGTCGTTTTGACAAGGTCTCAGCAAAAAAGCCTGGCGCCTCCAGGAGTAGATCACGGGAGGTATATTGGGTCGCTAAAGGCTATCGAGGCGAGGCAACACCGCCCGGCTAATCCGGGCTATACTGGGTTATATTAAAGTTAACAAAGCACTATGTTCGTATTGTGCGGACGCGAGGGTATTCTGTTGAGTGAAATGGTAAAAAACGTGATTTTGTGGGTGATTATTGCGGCGGTATTGTTATCGATTTTCCAGAACTTCAAGGAAGGTCCCGCGCCGAATACGATTTCTTATACGAATTTTGTCGATGAAGTACAAAATGACCGTGTGCGCAGTGTGGTCATTGAAGGTCAGGTTATCGAGGGCGAGCACCACGATGGCACACGTTTTCGGACGGTGAGGCCCGATGTGTACGACAGCGGCATGATGAATGATTTGCTTAATCACAGTGTCAATATTGAGGGTCGTGAGCCACAAAAGCCCAGTGTATGGTCTCAACTGCTGATGGCAGCCTTTCCTATCTTATTGATTGTGTTGATTTTTATGTTCTTTATGAGGCAAATGCAAGGTGGTGCAGGCGGAGGGCGTGGTGGTCCCATGTCATTTGGCAAAAGCAAAGCCAAGCTTCTCAGCGAAGATCAGATAAAAACTACATTTGCTGACGTTGCCGGTGTCGATGAGGCGAAGGAAGAAGTGGGCGAGTTGGTGGAATTTCTTAGCGACCCTTCCAAGTTTCAGAGTTTGGGTGGGCGTATACCGCGCGGGGTGCTGTTATCTGGCCCGCCCGGAACCGGTAAAACCTTATTGGCCAAAGCGATCGCCGGTGAAGCCCATGTGCCGTTTTTCTCTATTTCCGGTTCGGATTTTGTCGAAATGTTTGTCGGTGTGGGTGCTTCACGGGTCAGAGATATGTTCGAACAGGCCAAGAAGCAGGCGCCATGTATTATTTTTATCGACGAGATTGATGCGGTTGGCCGTACCCGTGGTGGTGGCTTTGGTGGTGGTAACGATGAGCGCGAGCAGACCCTGAACCAGTTGTTAGTGGAGATGGACGGTTTTGAGGGTAATGAAGGCGTCATCGTCATTGCGGCATCCAACCGTCCTGATGTGCTCGACAAGGCGTTAATGCGTCCAGGTCGTTTTGATCGGCAGGTAGACGTAGGTTTACCGGATATTCGCGGCCGCGAGCAAATCCTTAAAGTTCATGTGCGCAAGGTGCCTCTTGACGACAAAGTGGATCTCCATGTGCTGGCGCGGGGAACACCGGGCTTTTCAGGAGCGGATTTAGCTAATCTGATTAACGAAGCGGCCCTGTTTGCAGCCCGCTCTAATCGTCGCTTGGTGACCATTGAGGAGTTTGAAAAGGCACGCGACAAAATCATGATGGGCGCAGAACGGCGTTCCATGGTGATGTCGGAAGAGGAAAAAGCAAATACTGCTTATCATGAGGCCGGCCACGCGATTGTCGGCAACTTGATGCCGGAACACGACCCCATTCACAAGGTTTCCATTATTCCCCGTGGCCGGGCTCTGGGTGTTACCCAGTTCCTGCCAGAAGAAGACCAGTACAGCATGAGTAAGCGCAAACTGGAGAGTTCGTTATGCAGTTTATACGGGGGGCGGATTGCGGAAGAGATGATACACGGTCTTGATGGAGTCACTACGGGTGCCTCCAATGATATTGAAAGGGCCAGTCAGTTAGCACGCAGTATGGTCACCCGATGGGGTTTGTCAGACAAAATGGGCCCTATTCTCTATGGCGATGAAGAATCAGCGTTTCCCGGCCAGGGCAGCAAGAACTTTTCCAGTACGACTTCGCAGCAAATTGATGAAGAAGTGAGAATAATTATTGATACATGTTATGGGCGCGCGAAAACTGTGCTCGAGGAAAATATCGACATCCTCCATGCCATGAAAGATGCGTTGATGGAGTTTGAAACAATAGATTCCGATCAGGTTGACGACTTGATGGCACGTCGTGCTGTGCGACCACCGCGAGACTGGGATGATTCTGACACTGATAGTTCGTCAGGTCAGGCGAAGGCTACAGAAGAACAGGACGGCACTGAAAAAGAAGCGGCTGAAAAAACAGATATTGATAAGCCGGACACACCAATTGGTGACCCCGTCGGGGATAATTGATAAAAGCAAAGTGATTTAGCGACTGGGGTGGCAATCTACTTAAGCGTGGTGCCCGACTGTATACCTGATCGTATATGCCGTTATCGTATAGCTATTGTTATATAAGTTAGCAGTTTATATATCGATAGGGGATATGCACTCTCCGATATGAATTCACATAGTTCCCTGTTTGCTGTAGATCATTGCCGCCCATTGGTGATGGGGGTGGTTAATATTACGCCGGATTCGTTTTCGGACGGGGGGAAGCTCTACGCCAGTGGTCGTCCCGACGTTGACAGCATAGTGTCCTGGGCAGCTAAATTGATTGATCAGGGAGCCGATATACTGGATATTGGCGGCCAGTCAACCCGTCCGGGTGCGAGGCCAGTCACTGAGTCCGAAGAGATAGAACGGGTTATCCCGGCGCTGGCTGCATTGGCGCGGCGCTTTGATGTTCCTCTGTCAGTTGATACCAGTGTACCCGCGGTAATGAAGCTAGCCGCTCAGGAAGGCGCGGCTATGATTAACGATGTCTATGCCCTGCGCTTTCCCGGCGCTATACAGGCTGCTGCGGAGACTAAGCTGCCGGTGGTGTTGATGCATATGCAGGGCGAGCCGCGAACCATGCAGGCAGCGCCTCAGTATGATGATGTAGCCAGCGAGGTGGGTGATTTTTTAGCCGGCCGTGTGCTTGCCTGTGAAGCCGCGGGCATTGACCGTAACAGGCTGGCTATCGATCCAGGTTTTGGCTTTGGCAAGACTCTGGAACATAACATGAGTTTGTTCAGGGCCTTGCCAGGCTTTGCTGCCATGGGCCTGCCAGTGTTGGTTGGCCTGTCACGCAAGCGTATGATTGGCGAGCTATTGGATAAACCGGTTGCTGATCGCGTGTATGGCAGTATCGCGATAGCAATGCTGGCCGCACAGAGGGGGGTCAGCATGATTCGAGTGCATGATGTAGCGGGTACGGTTGATGCTCTCAAAGTGCTGGCAGCGATAGAAAGTTACAATTAGGGAAGCTCTAAGCAACTTGACCAGAGCTGCCCTGGAGACCTTTGCACGAGAGATGATTCATGATGGGGCCTGACAATATATGAATAAGCGTTTTTTTGGGACCGATGGTATTCGCGGTCAAGTTGGTGAGTATCCGATCACGGTAGATTTTGTTCTCAAGCTGGGCTGGGCTGCTGGCAAAGTGTTTCAGGAACAAGGCCACGGGCACATTCTGATCGGCAAAGACACTCGCGTATCTGGCTATATGTTTGAGTCCGCCTTGCAGGCGGGGATCATTGCAGCCGGTGTTGACGTGAGCTTACTCGGACCTATGCCGACACCAGCAATTGCCTATCTGACCCGTACTTTTCGTGCCCAGGCTGGCATTGTTATCAGCGCTTCGCATAACCCTTTTCAGGATAACGGCATCAAATTTTTCGGTGCGGATGGATTTAAACTGCCCGACCAGGTTGAACTGGATATAGAGCGATACCTGGATACAGATATCGCTACCAGCGAGTCCATCGACCTTGGTCGAGCCCACCGGGTAGACGATGCCGCGGGTCGCTATGTCGAATTTTGCAAGGGTACGCTGCCCTACCGCTTTACTCTGGCCGGAGTAAAGTTAGTCGTTGATTGCGCGCATGGTGCTACCTATCACGTTGCTCCAGATGTTCTGCGAGAACTGGGTGCAACGGTCATTGAACTGGGGGTGCAACCCAATGGCGTCAATATTAACGATAAATGCGGTTCTACCGACCTTGATTTATTGAGGGAAACAGTACGCGAGACGCAGGCTGATGTGGGTATTGCACTGGATGGCGACGGGGATCGGGTACTGTTTGTTGACCACCTGGGCAACATCGTTGATGGGGATGAACTGTTATATATTATTGCTAGTTTTCGCCATACTAATGGTACCTGTTCAGGTGTTGCAGGTACTTTAATGAGTAATTTTGGTTTAGAAAAAGCACTGGCAGAGCTTGGTGTTCCGTTTATTCGCACCAGGGTCGGTGATCGCTATGTGATTGCTGCCATGCGCGAGAACAGCTGGGATTTAGGCGGTGAAAATTCTGGTCACATTGTCTGTGGGGATCTGACTACCACAGGAGATGGCATTGTCGCTGCCCTGCAGGTGCTCAAAGCCATGCTCGACTCTGACAAAACGCTCTTTGAATTAAAGGAGGGTATGCATAAACTGCCCCAGGTGCTGGTCAATGTCCCAGTAAAGAGTTCTATTGACCTTGAGCATGACGCGGTGACGAGTGCGGTAAGCAAAGCTGAGCAGAGGCTGGCTGGCAGCGGTCGCGTTTTGCTGAGGCCGTCGGGCACAGAGCCAATTATTCGCGTTATGGTTGAAGGAGAGGATGTCGCGCTGGTTGATGAGCTGGCGGGCGATATTGCCGATGTGGTCGTCGTGACTCATAGTCAGAGTGCTGGTTAGCGTACACATTCCTGACAATAATCTGCTGCTAATAATCTGCTGGTAATAATCTTGTATGTGTCGTGCTATTTCGCTACCATTGGCGCCCTTTTTTCGACTGCTAGGTTCGACAGCTAGGTAATGCCTGACCCACTGGTAATAGGTAACTGGAAGATGAATGGTTCACGCAGTGGTGTGGCCAGTCTCACTGCTGAGCTCGTAGCCGGTCTCGACAGCTGTAATATTGAAGTCGTGGTTTGCCCGCCTGTTGTTTTTATGGCTGAGGTTGCTAACTATATCAAGGGCACGGGGGTTAGCTTAGGCGCGCAAAATATTTGCGAATTCGAAAAAGGTGCCTATACCGGCGAGGTAGCCGGACACATGCTTCGCGAGTTTGATTGTCGATATGTGATCATCGGGCATTCCGAGCGGCGCCAGATGTATCATGAAAGTGATCAGCAGGTAGCGGATAAGTTTGTTGCCGCACAGGATGCTGGTTTGCAGCCAATAGTGTGCGTTGGCGAGACGCTGACAGAGCGCGAGCAGGGACAAACTGGCAAAGTTGTAGCGCGTCAGTTAGATGCCGTCGTTAACAAAGTGGGTGTGGCGGCGTTAGCTTCTGCTGCCATCGCCTATGAGCCGATCTGGGCCATTGGCACTGGCCAGGTGGCTACCGCGGAGGAAGCGCAACAGGTGCTATCAGAGGTGCGTTGTAAACTGGGCGCTTCAGGTGAGCATACCCAACTGCTATATGGAGGCAGTGTGACGGCGGAAAATGCAGCAAACCTGTTTGCACAGGAAGATGTCAATGGAGCCCTCATTGGTGGCGCATCGTTAGATGCAGAGCAGTTCATAACTATTTGTAAATTGGCGGAATTAAACTGATGGAAAAACTGATACTGGTAGTGCACCTGCTGACCGCAGTGGCCATTGTCGGGATGATCCTGTTACAACAGGGCAAGGGTGCCGAGGCAGGAGCTTCTTTCGGTAGTGGCGCTTCGCAGACTTTGTTTGGCAGTAGCGGTAGCTGGAACTTTTTTAGTAAGGCGACCGCCCTGTTGGCGGCGCTATTTTTTGTTACCAGCCTGACTCTTGCGGTGATGGCTCGTAACAATGCTGGCATTGGTAGTGTTGATATACCAGCAATGGAAATTCTCGATGCTGAAAGTCAGCAGCTCAATGATGAAGCTGAAATACCCTCGTTCGGAACCGAGAGCAGTGATTTGGACGCGATAGAGATACCGGGTGTGCCCGAACTCGACAGTCAGTTGCCGAGCGAGCAGCTGCCGATTGAGGAATAAGTGAAAAAATTAGCCCAAGTGGTGGAATTGGTAGACACGCTATCTTGAGGGGGTAGTGGCGAAAGCCGTGCCGGTTCAAGTCCGGCCTTGGGCACCATATTGAAGACCAGTGACAACTGCTGGCGACCTGAAAGCCCCGCATTGCGGGGCTTTTTTATGCCAGGTTAATAGAAGCCGTTTCGGGAGTGGGGTGGAGCATTCTATTAGGCCGCCCTTTAGCCTGGCAATAAGGGTAGCGCTCCCCTTTTTATGAGCTGTTGTTGGGTGCTTCATCACATGACCGCTCGACGGCGATACTAGTATTAGGTAAGGTCACACTAGTATCTGTTTGCGTCCAGCGATAGCTTTGGTAAAGTGGGGTACGGTCGATTGAAATTCATCCTTGATTGGTCTGAAATATCTCGCAAATGTGGGATGCTAGTGAATGAAAGGCTATATTTAGATGATGACGAAAGAGGAATGTGACTCAGCCTTTGGTCTCGATTTTTACTTTGTAGCTATTTTCGGTTTATCGCTGGCGTAACCCAATAGCTTTCTAGATGCCTATGGATTGCGAGAGGAGTTTGTTTTGCTTGCCTTGGGATGATTAACTTTGATCGTAGTTAGTGGTGTGGCCTGAAAACAGTTTTACAAGAAAAATTTAGAAACCAACAAGCGAAAAGTTTACCTAGAGGTAGTTTGTGTCTGAGCCATATCCGTTGAAGAATGCTCCAATTAAGGAGGCGTTAATTGATATTCAGGTAAACGGAAGCAAGGTAGATATTCAGTCGTTGAAGACATCATTAGATGACTTCTCGACACCGACTGAGATCCTTTTGACCAAGCTTCAGTTTGAGGCAGGGCCTGAGGGTTCGCAAAGTAGTGGGGGGGTGCGCACCTGTGTCGGTTATCGTTATGAGAGCTCTAACAGTGAATTCGTTGTGCAATTTCGACAAAATGGAATGACGGTTAGTCGATTAGCACCCTACGCGGATTGGGAAGAACTACTTCTCATGGCAAAAATTATTTGGTTAAAATATCAGGAAGTAACTAAATCGGTTGATGTGGTGAGATTAGCCGTAAGATACATAAACGCGCTAAAAATACCTTTCCCAGAAAATAACCTAATCGATTTTGATCTCTATTTGAGTAATGGGCCTCAGCTACCACCGGGGCTCGGTGATGAACTGGACCATTTCTTATCTAGGCTCGTGTTGTCATTGAAATCGCCGGTTGGTGCTACGGCGATCATAAATCAGACAATGGAGCAGCCGTCTAATGAGCATCTACCTCTTGTCTTAGATATTGATATTTTCTTGAAATTTAAGCAAGATTACCCAGACGATGATAAGATTTGGTCGAGTTTAGAATTGATGCGAAAGGCAAAGAATATAATTTTCTTCAATACCATGACGAAAGCAGCATTGGAGTTGTGCAAATGAGTACCGCTACAGCACTTCCTATAAACCCAATTATGAGCGGTTTTGCCCGGTTGTCTTCCAAAGATTTTCTCACTCGAACATTAGGCGTTAGCGATATTTCTCAGGATGTTGATAAGCATGTAATTGAGGCTTATGGGCTTGCAATTGAGGATGGCGGGTTTGACGGGCGCGATGTCCCCCTCTCCCACTTGGGCGGTGAGTATTTAGAGTATTTGTCTCCAAATTGGGATGGAGAGGGAGCTTTGCCGATTGCATTAGATACTTTGATCAGTGCTAATTTATTTCTGGAGCAAGTTGAAAGCCTTGGTGTTGTACCGGAAATCTGTCCTGAAGCAGATGGCTATATTCAGTTTGAATGGTACATTGATCCCGAGCACTTGTTCTCTGTAAGTTTTGGCCCATCTAATGTTATATCTTTTTCAGGAATAAATTGTGGAGACTGTTCGGTTTATGGTGAAGGAAACGTATCTAAAGGGTTCCCAAAACCGGTTTGGGTGTATATTGAAGAAATTATTAGCCTTTATGAGGAGTTGGATCAAGCTGCGTAATACGACAGAGAGTATTGAGCCGAGTGAAGCTCTGTCTTATTTTGTCCGTTTTTCTAAAGAGGTTCATAAAAAAGATAATCGCCTTAAAGAAAATCACTTCACGCCAAAGATGAGTCCATATGTAAAATCTGTCTTTCGCACGGACAGAATGAAAGGAAACGAAATAGACCAAGCAGAAGAAAGAGTGATGCTCAACTCAGGGAAATCATCAATTTTCGCAACCGCTTACTTTGATGAAATTATGGTGGGTTCAGCTAGGCACAATGGGAATACGCTGGACGTTGTTCCTGAAGAAAGTCAATATAAATGGCACGCAGATATTTGTGGGTGGCCTGAAGGTACGGATCCACTGGCCAAAGCAGCTAGAACTCACTTGTCACAACAGTTGCTTAGGTACGCCACTCCTGTGGTGTTGAAGTAGCATTGCTAACGACGAGAGTCCCGCCATAGTTCACCGAGTTTTTACCTACTATTCGCTTTAACACCCAGTGGTGTCCAATATCGGCAAGACAAAATAGGGGGTATTTATGGGGGTATATTTTCGTGCGTGAATATATAGGCTGAATGTGTATACACATTGCTGAAAGATATGTGCGTGTGACCTGCACCATATTGAAGACCAGTGACATCTGCTGGCGACCTGAAAGCCCCGCATTGCGGGGTTTTTTTATTGCCAGGCTAATAGAAGCTGTTTCAGGAGTGGGGCGGACCATTCCATTAGGTCTAGCTTTAAGCCCAGTAATAAGCGCAGCGTCCCCTTTTCCGTCCCTTATTCTGAGTCTTATACCAGCGGTCTAGCAGAGCTTTAACAATCTCCCGGCTCATATTCTTTGCTGTGATCTTAAACGAGTGATATTGGCTCTGGTTCTTTATTAAAGCAGGCGCGATTTGCCGATTGTTAATCGGAAATACGGTGTTAGGCTGGATGGTTTTACCTTTGCTCACTGGGAGAAATTGATGCGAAGAGTTGTTTACGCATTCGGCGGTATTTTTATCGTCATCATCGTAGTGGGTGTTGGTATCAAGGCGAAATTCGGCGATGGTATGCGGCTTGAAGATCGGACCACCATACCTGTTTTTTCGGGTGACGTTCTGGAGACTGTTGCAGACCTGGAGTATCCACCTGGCAATATTGCGGTGTCTCAAGATGGCAGAGTGTTTTTTACCTTGCATCCCGATGGCCGACCGCCGACGAAAGTTCATGAGTTATTTGACGGCGAACCGGTTGCCTATCCTAACCTTGAATATCAGACTGAGACTGAAGGGATTCCCTTTTTTCAGTCGATCCTTGCCATTCGTATTGATCGACACAATCGCCTGTGGGTGCTGGACTTTGCTGATTTTGGCCAGGGCAACCCGCGAATCTCGGCATTTGACCTGGGGACGAACGAACTCGTACATACCTACGATTTTCCGCCCGATGTGGCGGGATTGACTTCGATGCTCAACGACTTCCAGGTCTCGCCCGAAGGTGACAAAATATACATCGCCGAAACCAGTCCATTGCTCCACCATCCGGCGCTCATCATCTACGATGTAACAACTCAACAAAGCCGGCGTGTTCTCGACAGTCACGAATCCGTGTTACCAGAAAATTATCTGATCCAGGCACCCGGCCGCGACATGATTATTTTTGGAATCTACGCGATGCGTGTGGGTGTGGATTCGATTGCACTGGATCGTGATGGCCAGTGGCTTTACTACGGCGCGGTAAACAGCGATACCCTGTATCGAATACGCAGCGCTGATCTCAATGACACCTCGCTCAGTGACGAGGCGCTGGGCGCACGCGTTGAAACCTTTGCGGATAAAACACTCAGCGATGGGCTCACCACTGATTTAGAGGGAAACGTCTATCTTTCCGATATGGAACACTCAGCGATACACCGCTTGAACCCGGAGGGAAAATTAACAACCCTGGTTCAGGATAAGCGCTTGCGATGGCCAGACGGTTTTAGTTTTGGACCGGACGGCAATCTCTATGTGACCTGCAGTTCTTTGCAAAATGTGTTGTTTGTCTCGCCGGACGAAATGCGTGCACACGCACCGTACCAGATATATCGTTTTAATCCCGGGGTCAGGGGAATCGCCGGGCATTGATGATTGCGATGCAACTGGTTTTTGAAAATGCGGGCAAGAAGGCAGGTCGTCTCGATCAGTGGGTTTTGTTGAAAATTTTGTTGAAATTTAAGTACCGCTCTCTAAATTAACGAACAGCAAGCATGTCGCTTCCCCTGACACAAACTCATAAAAGAAAAGTAATAAAGGTCAAAACCTGCCGAAAAAGTGATATTTGATCTAATCAGAAAAGAGTGTTTACATTTGCCGTCATCAAAACTCATGCGACCTCAATACATGTTGTCGTGTTTCATTCAATAATTACAAGAGTACAGGAGGGCGAATATGCCTATTCAAAAGTTTCCCCCGATGAGTAAGAACTTCCCCAGTTTTGACTGTGATGCTCACGTTGTAGAGTCCGCACTGACCTGGGAGCGGGCAGAAGACAATCTGACGCGAGAAGAATTAAGTGCACTAAAAAAATCAATCTGGTACGACAGTACAACGGGCCAAATGACCGTGAATGGCACGATGAGTGCAGGCATATCGGGATTACCCGTTACTGCCGGTGCTATTAACCCCGGCTCAGTAGCAGGACCGGGCATGAAACACCCTATTCAACGAGCAATTAATGTACGCAACTTGAAAGCGGGGACTGCGATTACTAAAGAGCAGGCAACTTATCTTGATCATAGAGGCGCCTACGAGCCTAAGGCACGATTGAAGGATATGGATATCCAGGGCATTGACCAGGTAATGATTATCCCTACCGATATCGATACCTACCCCTGGATACAGGATGGGCCGGGCGCCGCTGCCCTGTGTAAAATGTATAACGAATGGGCCTGGGAATACTGCCAGGAAGACCCTGAGCGGATATTTTTTGCTGCCATGTTGCCCCTTCAGGACCCGGCATCAGCGGTGCGGGAGTTGTACAGAGTTGCCGATAAAGGCTGTCGAGTTGGCCTGGTGCGACCGATTGACGCGATGGGTAATTACCCATTGCAACCGAAGTACGATGGTTTATGGCGAGCCATGCAGGAAACCGGTGTCGTCTACGGCATGCATCCCTTCCCGGCCTTTGGCTCACTCAAACCGGCGGGCTACACTGAACAACATTCCCCTTCGGAGCTAATCAACAAGACACTGTCATCGTCGGGTATTCCTCATGTTTTCCTGACCAACGTACAAAACTTTCAGTCCGAGGCTTCAGTGTGGCTGATATCGGCCTTGTTATCGGGCTTGTTTGAGCGCTTTCCCGCGTTGAATGCCGCTATTTTTGAGGCGTCTTCTACCTGGTTGAGCTTTGTTCTGGACGAGTGTGACAAATTTTATAAACTCTATCGCAACGAGCGCAGTATGGCTCCGCTCAAGCAATTACCTAGCGAGACGTTTTTTGAACGTTGTGTGACCGGTTTTGAGGGCGATGAAGCCCCGCCTTCCCGAATGCCCGATTTTTACGAGGATATTTTAGTTTGGGCTTCAGATGTTTATCACCACGATGGCGATGATGTCTGGCGCGCGCTGGAAACCATGCATAAAGCCAATTTATCCGAAGATCGTCAGGCCAAATTTTTGGGTGGCAACGCGCGCCGTGCCTACAATATTCCAGCGCCAAAAAACTTTATCCGGCATCGCGTGACCGAGATAGAACGCCCAGACTGGTGGCCGACACAGAGCGAAATTGATATTGCCATGAAAGCCGAATCGAGCGTATTTGCCCCTCCAAAGCCGACTATTGGGAACCCATCAAAACGTGCCGCAGGAGGAGAAAAGTAATGTCTGTCACTAACATCCAGGCCAAGAATTTTTCAGTTTTTGATAGCGATTCCCATATCGTTGAGCCCCATGAGATCTGGGAAAAATACGTCGACACTGAATACCGAACGCTGGCTAAGTCCGCGTTGTGGCGAGAAGAGGGGGAGCTCAACTCCTACCTCAAAGTCAATGGCAAAACATATCGCGATACCATGAACCCGAACATCCCTCGCCACGCAATATGGAAGCCAGGTATGACCTGGGACCAGATAGGTGAACTTGATCCCCAGATTCGTCATGATAAAACCCAGGGCGCGTCAGATCCCCAGGCCCGACTAAGTGATATGGACGCCATGGGCATCGACCAGACCCTGTTGTACCCCACCTGGTTTGCTGAAGGTTTTCACCTGGTAGAAGACCCCGATGTGGCCTATGCCCTGGCACGGGCTTACAATGACTGGATCGCAGATTTTTGCTCCGCCGCACCCGAGCGCCTGTTTGCTGCGGCAATGGTTCCATTGCAAAATATGGATTTTGCCGTTAAAGAATTACGTCGCGTTGCTACCATCCCCTGCTTTAAGGGGGCCTTTATCCGCCCCATGTTTATCGAGGGCAGGTATTTTACTCACCCCTATTACGATCCTTTGTGGCAGACTCTGGAAGACCTTGGCATTACTGCCGCAGTACATCCGGCCAGCGGCTTGTGGAACCCTGAGTGGACGTCCCACGGCCAGTTTATCGAGAAAATGAAAGGCCGATTGAGCCAGGTGACGCTGCTAACTGAAGCCGGAGGTGGGCCCGGTGCGGGTGGCGGCAATGGCCCAAACCTGGGGTTTTCTCCGGTCCCTGAAATCGGCCACCCAATATCACCGGTTATCTCGCCGTGGCTGGACAATCACATGTTTGTCGGTTCTACGCTGATAGGCTATACGGTGATGCAGCGCTATCCAAAAATGAAAGTGGTCATGGCTCATGGCAAAGCATCATGGATGGAAGAAGTGCTTGAAAAAATGGAAGCCTCGGTACTGACTTTTCCCCTGTTACACACCTATCCGGTACGTACAGACCCCGAGAAAATGTGGGAAGAAGGTGAGGTAATGTTGGGTTTTGATGCCCAGGAACGGATGATTCTACAATTACCTGAAGACTATGCAGAAAAAATCGTCTGGGGTTCTAACTACCCGCAACAGGATACCACCAGTGCCTGGGACGCCATTGAGCAACTGAGCAATGCGGGTATTGACGAAGCGATAGTCGCTCGCATGCTCGGTGGTAATGCTGCTGCCCAGTTTGGCATTACGCAGGTACAGACAGTATGAATCTGATTTAAAGCTACTAGCTAGACAGCAGCTTTAAAAAACACAGGCTAATGAGGAAGAAACGATGCATGATTTAATCATCCGGGGAGGCACCATCGTCGATGGCACGGGCTCTTCGAGTTTTATTGGCGATATCGCCATTGACGACGGCAAGATCACGGCGGTGGGTCAGGTATCTGAGGACGCCAGAGAGATCATAGATGCCGAAGGCCTGTTAGTCACTCCGGGCTGGGTAGATACACACACCCACTACGACGGACAGGCTACCTGGGATCCACTATTAACACCATCGGGATGGCACGGTGTGACAACGGCCATTATGGGTAATTGTGGCGTCGGTTTTGCGCCCGTGGCCCCTGATCATCGTGACTGGATGATTGATTTGATGGAATCTGTCGAAGATATTTCCGCCGATGCCCTGAAAGCCGGGATTGACTGGCAGTGGGTCAGTTTTCCCGAGTATCTGGATGCGCTGGATCGCATGCCTCGAGCCATTAATGTTGGCTCTTATGTGGGGCACTGTGCGCTACGCACTTTCGTGATGGGCGAGCGCGGGGCTCAGGATGAAGATCCCACCGAAGCAGAAACTCAGCAAATGGCAGATCTGATGTCCGAAGCGATGGAGGCCGGGGCCTTAGGCTTTTCTACCTCGCGCACCGCTATCCATCTCACACCTGGTGGCGATCCCATACCCGGAACATTTGCAAAAGAAGCTGAATTAATGGCCATAGCGAATGCCGTGGGCAGCTATGGTAATGGTGGCCTGGTGGAAGTTATCGCCGCTGGTGTAGAAACCGGCGAGCGGGAGATCCAGGAAACCGAAATAGCTTTGATGAGCAGGTTGTCACTTGAGTCCGGCTGTGCGGTTACCTACCTGACGGCACAGATTGGCAAAGACCCCGACTTGTGGCGCGAATCATTCCGGCTGGCGGAAGAAGCTAATGCTGCCGGTGCAATGTTAATTCCCCAGGTATCCTGTCGCCCTGTGGGCATGCTGTTTAGCTTTGAAAGTGAAAACCCCTTTGCGCGTTTTCCGAGTTTTATTGAACTTAAAGGCCAGCCTCAGCCGGACAGACTGGCTGCTCTGCGTGACCCAGAGGTTAAAGCTCGGATTCTTGCCGATAAGGATCCGGCACTTACTGCGTGGACTCAATTGTTTGCCAATCCGTGGCCACTGACTTTTGAGCTCGGAGAGGTGCCCGACTACGAGCCTGATCCGGATACCAATATCAAGACCTTGTCCGAGAAACAGGGCCGCGAACCTGCAGAATTAGCTTATGAATTAATGCTTAAAAATGACGGCCAGGCCTTCCTTTTTTGCGCAACAGCCGGATTCTCTGATGGCAATCTCGATGCCACGCGGGAAATGCTACTGAGTTCTACATCCATGGTCGGTGGCAGTGATGGTGGCGCCCATTGCAACTTTATCGTTGATGCCGGTGTACCGACCTTTATGCTGACCCACTGGGCGCGAGATAGAAAAGATGGCTTGCCGCTAGAAATGGTGGTTCGCAAACAAACTAGCGACACCGCACGGCGCAACGGTATCACGGATCGTGGTGAATTATTGTCAGGGCAGCGGGCCGATATCAATTTGATTGACCTGGAGAAACTGACCAGCCTCGCACCCCTGTTGGTAAATGATTTACCCGCTGGCGGTTCGCGTTTAATACAACGCGCTGAAGGCTATGTGGCCACCCTGGTATCTGGCCAGGTAATCATGAAAAATGGTGAGGATACCGGTGCTCGACCAGGTAGTGTAGTGAGGCTTTCGCAAATGGGCCGGTGACGTAGATAGTGCCGGGTTGATAGTAGCCGTTTCGGGAACGGGGTGGACCATTCTATTAGGCCGCCCTTTAGCCTGGCAATAAGGGTAGCGTCCCCTTTTTTTCTATTTAAGCTAGCAGATACACCTGGATCTCTTTTTGTATCATTCGGGGTGCGCGGTAGTCGCCATTGGCAGGATAATCGGATGTGCGGATCGGCATGCCGGGGGCCTGGAACTTGCCGGCGACCGGCTCATCGACTGTTTGCTCCGTGAGCTGGTTCCGCAGGTGATGGAGCGCGAGACCAGATCCTGGCCACAGTTGTGTTTGAGACTGAGCAA
>Ga0164315_10001957_pt1 | contig 15678 bp, 18 predicted proteins | sample GuaBasSedimGuay6_FD_113737 | JGI IMG/M metagenome (GOLD analysis project Ga0164315, IMG submission 113737) | Subseafloor sediment microbial communities from Guaymas Basin, Gulf of California, Mexico - Guay6, Core 4569-2, 0-3 cm | ecosystem: Environmental > Aquatic > Marine > Hydrothermal vents...
AACAATGTACCGAGGATAAATGCGGTGATGGCTCTACGCGGAGTCACGGAAGATGATGGCATAGGTGATGAATCTGACAGCGGTAAAAAGATTGTCGTTAATCTAACAGAATTGAATATCGATTAACAAATCGTTTCAAAATTTCCTGTGCAAATGGAGTTTCATGCTCCCCGACCGCCTGGATCAGGCATTGAGCTTCCTCCGGTGCAAAATAACCATGATGCCTATAAGCCCGAATCCTTAGCGTAAAACCTTCACAATCTCCTTCCGGATGGAACTGGGTCGCATAGACGTTGTTGCCAATACGAAACATTTGAACCGGGCAGGCCTGCCCTCTAATTAGCAGGCTTGCACCTGCAGGGGTATCGTCACAGGCCTCCTTGTGACCGAGTAAAACCGTAATCTGATCTGGAAATCCTGCCAGTAGTGTGTCTTTTTTACCGTCATCAGTAAGACTAACGCTGACGCCGCCAACCGGCTCGGCGTATTTACCCGAAATTGGTGTATTGAGGTATGAACCTAATAAACCACAACCGGAACAGGCACCGAGAAAGGGGAAATCATTTGCGACGACGTCATCCAGTAAGCGTCTAAAGTCTCCTTCTATCTTCTTCTGGATAGTGGATTTTTCCAGTTCCGGCGTGCTAATATCAAACGGGCTGCCTCCGACAATTATCGCCGCGTAGTCGTGCAGGGATATATCAGGTATTCCAGTCTTTTCGATGCGTATTCGGTAAACATCTTTTTCACCAAGCCCACCATATTTTAATATGGCCTCAAATTCACTATTGGAGGTATCGTCTTCCGGACGAATTTGTAAAACAAGAAACGGTTTTGAACTCATAAGAAAGATTCGATGCAGTAGCTGCGCCAGGTTAAAAGACAGGTTTCTAATTGCAATAAGAGCGACTATATATCAAGATAGCTATAACGATAGAAATACGCCAGTGTTGTGCCAACGATGCAGGTATCTGTCAAATTCAGCGAGAATTGTAACTAAGTACAAAAAAACGCTCGATTCCCGCTATTCGTCCTATAATCACACTTTACCACTTATATTAAAGTGAGATTAGAGCTATGAACGTTGAAACTATTGAGAACCCTGGAATTACGATGGAATCGAATACTGCGAATACTGATCTAGAAAGTCGATTAGACCGGGTCGAACACTATCTTGTTTCGATTAGAGCCGCCTGCTGGTTAACTGCAATCGGAATCCTTGCTCTGGTGGTTACCCAGGTAGTCTAACTTTCGTTAGCTATAATATAAAAGGAGACGCCGGTCAGGCCGGAAATGGGTTTATTCCGGCGGAAATTGCTCGAGCATTTTCGCCACCGTCGCGTTAACCATCTCGGTTGTTTTTTCCGCGCTCGAATGCTCGGAAACAATCTGCGTACTAACCCCACGCCAGACTAACTGGCCGCTCGCCGCCTCGGTCACATCGACCAACAGGGTGCCCTGATCATAAGCCCTCACGGTTGAGCCGGTGCCGATACCAATACCACCATAACTACCGTAAGAGCCACGCCCGACTGCAATACCCCCGCTAACATTGCTGTTGCTAATTTTTTGTTCCACGGTCATGTGGTAACTGATGTAAAAATCCGGTTTTCCCGAATCGATATAATTATAACCTTTCGCTGACAGGCCGTCTTCCACTGCCTTCCTGATTCGACTGTCAACCAGGTCATTATCTTTCAATCCATACTCGTTATTAGCATTCAATTTCCAGGTAAAAGTCTTCAGCCCGCTAAAACGGAAACTCTGATCGTAATCCTGGCTCACCGTAATCCCTGAACAGGCCTGTAAAGCGATTATGATGAATACACATAAAACATACCGCACTATCAACTTCATGTTAAATACCCGTTGTTGCTAATTTTAATGGCCTCTATGGCCCGACATTTAACGATAGCACATTCAGCTTCATGGCTGCACCCATCCGTATCGGAACCTCGTCTACTCCGCGCATTTTTCATTGCGTTACTTCCAGAAATTAAGCTTAATCCTTTACAACTTGATCTAGATCAATATCACATTAAAGGCACAAATATACTGTAAATAGACCTTTCAGATAATGAGGAGATGAAATGGTCCATAACGATGATAAATCAGCGGCGCTACAGATAGGAATCATCATACTAATGTTCATCGTCGTCGGTGTTATTCTGGTCATTGCGGCGAATTATATCGCCTGATTAGCACACCGGCGGCAGGTTTTCCACTGCCTGGCGGCTTGCGATTCAGAATTTAATTTCTGTAATCAGATAAGAGTTGGTACCGCCCGGAACCTGCACTGTCACTTCTTCTCCGAGTTCGCGCTTTAACAATGCTCGTGCGAGTGGGGAATCGATACTGATATAGTGATCGGCATGGTCGAATTCGTCGGAACCGACGATTCGATAAGTATTAATCACTTCGCTCTCGTCTTCCAGACTGACGCTGGCACCGAAGAAGACCCGGTCGGAACTGGCGGGTTTTTCACTGACCACTTTCAGTTCGGGCAAGCGTTTTTGCAAATATCGTATACGCCGATCCAGTTCGCGTAATTCTTTCTTGCGGTAGATATATTCGGCGTTTTCCGAACGATCACCCTCGGCTGCCGCGGCTGACAGGGCACTGACCACTTCGCGTCGCCTTGGCCAGATTTCCTTTTGCTCCTGTTCAAGCGAATGCATTCCTTCGAGAGTAATGTAAGGTGATTTCTTTTCTGCGGGCGGACGATAACGACTCATAAAGGCTACTTTAGTGGAACGGCTTAGGCATTAACCCGACTACCAGGTAATTAGCTCGATTGGTAAATGTTCAATACGGTTTAAATAAACGGCCGTGTGCGATCCCCTGGTAAAATCGATGCGAGAGATAGAGGTGTTGTGGAAGGTCCAGTTAGCGACCCAATCGCTATCGTAATTGTTTTCGTGCCGCGGCACAGACATTAGCTCGTTGATAAATTGATCGATAAAATCACCGTGCGCGACCATCGCAATGCAATCATCGCTGTCTCCATGCCGCTGTTTTATACCTGCCACCACAGCTTGCATGCGATCAAGAAATTCCTCGTGGCTTTCCGCCGGCCGATTCCACCAGCCTTCGCTATCTAGCCCGTCGGGCAGCTTAAGCCCAGGAAAGCGTTGTTCAAAATAACGACGATCGGAGCCGGGCAAACCTCGCATTACTCCATTTCCATCATATTCGTAAACACCGTTTTTCTCGAAAATGTCCGCCAACGCGTGCAAATCAAGATCGCATGCCCGTGCGATATACTCCGCGGTCAGCACCGAACGGGTCATTAAGCTGCAATAGACGTGAGTCAATCCATAACTGGTTTCACGCCCCGGACTAAAAGGATGCTGGCGCGGTTCGCCCTCGGGATGAGCCAGGTGCTCGGCGAGTAACTCGGCCTGCCGGTGACCGGTATCGGTAATTTCCGGATCAGGGTTGCGTCCGTCAGCACGGTCACTGCCATCCCAGATTAAATTGTTGGCTGATTGTGCGTGTCGTACCAGGTATAGTTTCATGCGCTTAATTCTCCAGGGAGTCTCTGATTAAATCGATGCTTGGCCAATCATGGTTTTCATTTTCTCAGCGGCCACATCGCTGCCGTCGTTGCGCTGCCATTCGATATACTTCGAGCAAAATGCGGCTACCTCCGCCTTACCGGCGAGAGCATTTAAATCATCAGCCGAACGCACGCCGAAACCGACCGCGAGCGGTAAATCGGTAAATTGTCGAATTCTGTCGAGGTATTTCTCAAAATCCTCACCCCATTGCGTCTGATGCCCGGTGACACCCATGCGCGATACCACGTAAATCATGCCGCGGGAGGCCTTCGCAATTCTCTCAACCCGTGACGGTGGTGTATTCGGCGTCACCATCAATATCGGCGATAAACCGAGTTCATCGAAGGTCGGTAACCAGGGCTCGATTTCCTCGACGGGCCAGTCGGGAATGATTAATCCCTTTATACCCACCGATGCTGCTTTCTCAAATAGTGCCTGTAGGCCATAACGATATAACGGATTCAGGTAACTCATCAAGATAAAGGTAACTTCGGGATGCCTGGCACACACCTTTTCGGCAAGCGCAAGCGTCGCCCGCACCGAACCACCGTGCTTGAGGGCATCGTAACAGGCATTCACCAGGGTATGCCCATCCGCGACCGGATCGCTAAAAGGAACCTGCAGCTCGATCAGTTTAACTCCCGATTTCACCAGTCCTGCAATCGCTCTCTCATTTTCGTCCAGCTTCGGTAAGCCAACCACTGCATGCGACACCACCGGTAATGCTTCGTACTGTTTTGGAAACATGCTTACTGCCCTCCCGCTTGCGCCAATAGTTCTTTCGATCGCAGCGCCTCGCGCTGCAGAAACCCGGTCCATTCAGCCTGTGGAAATGCACGTGCAATATTGAAGATATCCTTATCGCCGCGTCCACTCAGGTTAATCACCAGATTTTGATCCGGCTGCATCGCCTTTGCGCGTTTGAATCCACCGGCTAAACCATGGGCTGATTCGAGGGCCGGAATAATACCTTCGACTTTCATTAACAGACTAAACGCATCGGTGACTTCCGCATCAGAAGCAGACTCGGGTATTACACGTCCGCTTTGAGTCAGGTGCGCGAGAATCGGTGAAACACCCACATAATCCAGACCAGCGGCAATACTGTGAGTATCGCCGAGCTGGCCATCATCGTTTTGCAGGAACAGGGTTTTATAACCCTGCGCGATTCCGGTTTCACCGGTTCCTTTTAATAAACGCACAGAATGCTGGCCTTCGTCAAGACTTCGGCCGCCGGCTTCTACACCCACCAGTACAACTTCGGGATCATCCAGGAAAGCACCAAAAGCACCCATTGCATTCGAACCGCCGCCGACACAGGCGACTATTTCCTGCGGTAGGCCGCCCATTTGTTTTAGCGCCTGTTGCTTGATTTCATCGCCGATGACACTTTGAAAATACGACACCAGTTCCGGGAATGGCGCCGGTCCGCAGGCTGTTCCCAGTACATAATGAGTTGATTCAACCGATGCCGCCCAATCTCGCAGGGCCTCATCGAGCGCGTCTTTCAAGGTTTTGGAACCGGTGCTCACAGCCACGACATCGGCACCTAGCTGACGCATCCAGAAAACATTGGAGTATTGACGTTCGATATCGTCTTCACCCATGTATATGGTCGCATCGAGTCCTAAACGGGCTGCCATTATCGCGGTCGCGAGACCGTGCTGACCGGCGCCGGTTTCAGCGATTACACGTTTCTTGCCCATACGCTGCACCAGTAATCCCTGGCCTAGCACGTTATTGATCTTGTGTGCGCCCGAGTGATTTAAGTCTTCCCTCTTTAACCATATTTGGGCGCCGCCCAACTGCTTTGATAATCGACGTAAAGGTGTGAGGGGCGTTGGCCGACCACTGAACTCCTGTGTCAGGGTCAGATACTCCTGCCAGAACGAGGGATCGTCGCGCAATTTAAAGAACAAATCTTCCAGTTCGGTTAAGGCCGGCAACAGGATTTCGGGTACAAACCGACCTCCAAACTCACCAAAATAGCCATTGTCACTGCGAATCATCTTAAACTCCTAGCACGGGATTAATGCCATGATGTGTCCTGATAATGCTGGAATCACATCGATAGCTTACTGAAAATTGGCACCGCTAGCATAAATCGATAATATTAAAACATGACATATACTAAACGGTTTAGTATAGTTTGCATGATTTTAAACTATAATCAAGCTCTCCATGGCACAAAGATCAAAAAAAGATCACATCGTAGAATGCGCCCTGCCCTTATTTCTGGCGAGCGGATTTAAAGGCACATCGATTGACCAGGTGGTTAAGAAAAGTGCGGTCTCCAAACCGACGGTTTATAACCACTTTCCGGACAAGGCCGCATTGATGCTGGCCGTGACTGAACAATGGGCGGCAACACACAAGCCAAAAATTCCGGCAACTATAGATTTACCAGGCCTGGATCAACTGATCGACGCGCAATGGCTTACGCCAGAGGCTGTCAGGCTTTACGCACTGGTAATCGGCGAAGGCAGGCGCTTTCCGGAAGCCAGCAAGGTTTTCTGGGAACAATATGATGAACGCTGGCGCCAATTGTTCGTAATATCTTTTGTGAAGGCAGATCCGCGAGTGGAAATGTATATCGACCAGCAACTAATGAATCGGCTAAGGCAGCTGTAGGCGGATTTCCAAAAACGCGCAGGTCCTCGCTGAATGTTGCGAAACTGGCCCGGATAATATAACTTTCCTGACCAACAGGTTCGGCTGCCAAACTTGAGCCCATCGATCAACGAGGAAATAAATGCCCGATCGGCAATCCAGAGTAACATCCAGTCATTGGGGCGCATTTCGCGTCATTACCGAAAACGGGCGTATCACCGCGGTAGAACCCTTCGAAGCCGACGAGAACCCATCCGACATTCCGAGTTCCCTGCCCACCGCGGTGCATCACTCGACTCGCATTGCGCGTCCTTCCATCAGGCGCGGCTGGCTCGAAAATCCTGACCGTGCACGCGAGCTGCGCGGTAATGATGAATTCATCGAATTACCCTGGGACGAAGCACTCGACATCACTGCTGCCGAACTCAATCGTGTTCGTAGCGAGCATGGCAACCAGGCGATCTTCGGCGGGTCATATGGCTGGGCCAGTGCCGGTCGATTCCACCACGCGCTGGGTCAGGTGCATCGATTTTTAAATTGTATCGGCGGTTACGTCTCCTCACTCGCCAGCTATAGCACCGCGGGCGCGCAGGCGATCATGCCGCATGTACTCGGCATGCATTTCCTTAAACTCTACTGGAGTGCACAAAACGCCTGGCCGATGATTGCCGAGAATACCGAAACGCTGGTGATGTTTGGCGGTATTAATCCAAAAAACTCGCAGGTCAGCATGGGTGGCGTTACGCGCCATGAAACTGGGACCTGGCTGCGTAAGTTTGCTGACCAGGGCATGCGCCTTGTCAATATTAGCCCGCAAAGCACCGATGCCTACGAGGGTTCGCAATGGCTGCCGATAGTGCCGGGGACCGACACCGCGATGATGCTGGGCCTTGCCCACACGCTCGAGGTCGAGAACCTGGTTGATCGTGACTTTCTGGATCGTTGCACTACCGGCTACGACCGTTTTAGGGCCTATTTACTGGGTGAATCCGATGGCCAGCCAAAAAGCGCCGGCTGGGCCGCGGGCATCTGTGAAATTGATGCGGAAACCATACGTGAACTTGCTTTAAGCATGGCCCGAACACGAACCTTAATCACGGTTGCCTGGTCCCTGCAGCGCGCACAGCACGGCGAACAACCTTACTGGATGGCGACAACCCTGGCGGCGATGCTGGGACAAATTGGATTAGCCGGTGGTGGTGTTGGTTTTGGCTATGGCGCAATTGGCGGTGTCGGTGTGGCAGTGCGGCGTTTAGGCGGCCTGACCTTGCCGCAGGGCACAAACCCGATCACCGATTTCATCCCGGTAGCACGTATCGCCGATATGCTGTTAAACCCGGGAGCAGATTATGAATTTAACGGTCAGCATCGTCGCTATGCCGATATTCGACTGGTCTACTGGTGCGGCGGTAACCCCTTCCACCATCATCAGGACATTAATCGATTAAACCAGGCCTGGCATCAACCCGAAACCATAATCGTGCACGAACCCTGGTGGACGGCAACCGCAAAACGCGCCGACATCGTGTTGCCGGCTACCACTCCTTATGAACGCGAGGATGTTAGCAGTGCCCAGGGTGATTCATTTCTTTTCCATATGGATCAGTTAATCCCGCCGGTCGGCGAGGCGCGAAACGATTACGATATATTTACCGCCCTGGCCCAACGAATAGGTGTCGGCGAGGCCTTTACCGAGGGACGAGATAGCAACCAATGGCTGCATCACCTTTACGATCAATTCAGGCAGGAGTCCAGTGCCGATGGCATCGATGTACCGGAATTCGAACAGCTCCGTGCTCAAAACTGGGTTGAATTACCGATTGCCGGCAGTCAGTACGCCGAGGTTCCATTCGCGGCCTTCAGGGAAAATCCAGATGCGGCCCCACTCGGTACGCCTTCGGGCCGAATAGAAATTTTCTCGGAAACAATCGACGGCTTCGGCTACGATGATTGTCCCGGCCACCCAAGCTGGTTAGTGCCGGAAGAATGGCTAGGCTCAGATCTGACCGAGCAATTTCCGCTGCACCTGGTGTCGCCGCAGCCCGGCGATAAACTGCATAGTCAAATGGAATGCGCCATCGCGGATGTACCGGGTGCCCGTCCGAGCCCGGTAGAGATGAATGTTGAAGACGCCGCTAAGCGCGGGATTAACGATGGCGATCTGGTGCGGGTATTCAATGCCCGGGGCGCCTGCCGGGCCAGGGCCCATGTCAGCGCGCATATTCGAGCGGGTGTGGTCTCCCTGCCAACCGGCGCCTGGTATGATCCGGCGAGTGACGGCACCGATACCCAGGGCAATCCCAACCTCCTCACCCGCGACAAGGGAACTTCCCGACTCGGCCAGGGTAGCAGCGCGCATACGGCGCTGGTGGAGATAGAATTGTTGGTGGAGTAAAGACTTTTAATTCCTTCTCCCCCTTGGTGGAGAAGGCTAGGATTGCCTACATGGATGTAGCGGTCCGGCGTCCCGGTAAGGAGCGTGAGCAGGAGCGGAAGCTTGAGGGGGCGCAGTCTAGCACTTCCCCCTCACCCCTGCCCTCTCCCCGCGGGGGAGAGGGAGTAATGCGGAGTGATTAAATTCAATGTCAAAAAATAATCGTATTCAGCCGTTGTTTCAACTCGATGGCAAGGTGGCACTGGTCACCGGCGCCAGTAAAGGTATCGGTGAGGCGATGGCGCGTGGGCTTGCCGAATTTGGCGCAAGTGTTGTCGTCAGTAGTCGTAAACAAGAAGCGGTTGATGCCGTTGCCGAGGCGTTCAAGGACGACGGCCTGGAAGCCACCGGCATTGCCGCCAACATGAGCAGCATTGAAGACATTCATGCGCTCGTCGAGAAAACCGAAAAAACCTACGGCGGCATAGACATCATCATTAACAACGCCGCCGTCAATCCGGTATTTGGGTCGATACAAGATACCGACGAACGCGCCTTCGACAAGATCATCAATGTTAACCTCAAAGGTCCATTCGAACTCTGCAAAAAAGCCTACCCAATACTGAAACAACGCGGCGGCGGCTCGATTATCCATATCAGTTCGATTGGCGGCCTGAAGCCCGAAGCGGGTATCGGTATTTACAGCGTGAGCAAGGCCGCGATTAATAGCCTGACCCAGGCCATGGCACAGGACTGGGGTGTCGATAATATCCGCGTCAATGCTATTTGTCCGGGATTGATTAAAACCAAATTCAGCGAGGCACTGTGGAACGATGAAAATATCCTTGATCGATTTATAAAGCACATTCCCCTCAATCGTGCCGGTGTCCCGGATGATATCGCCGGTCTCGCGGTATTCCTGGCCTCGGATGCGGCCGCCTATTGCACCGGTGGTCTATACCTGGTCGATGGCGGTTATACCGCTTAATTACTCTTTCGACACAAATTGTAAGGATTGATGCGCGATACGTTTCGCCTGCCTACGCCGTATCGGCGACTCGAACAAACGCGTGAGTGCCGCCACCAGGATTTCGGCTTCACTATCGTCGAGCCTGGATATTTCTTCACGAACCGCCAGGGCCGTTTTTAACAGGTGAACCGATACGATGTATTCACCCTGTCCATGATCCAGCACTCGCTCGAGCAGGTGACTCATCTGGCGATCGGGATCGTTTGATTTCCAGCGCTCCAGATCAGTCTCGTCGGTGGTAAACCCGGCATTTCGGCCATTGAAGCAAGCCATCTGCAACAATCCCTGCGGCCACAATTCGGGAAATTTTGAACACTGCTGCCGCACTGCATTGGCAAAAGTGAGACCGTGGGTGAAGTCGAGCCAGCCGACATTGCCCGAGACCGTCACATGGGTTTTATATTGTTGCTCAATATCGAAACTTAACAAATTGACTGCATTTGCGAGCAACAGGGCCTGGTAAATTTCCTCGGCCGGGCTGCCACTACTGTCTAGCGTTGCCCGCATCGATTTATCAATACTCTTTTGCCGCCAAAGCTTCGCATCGGGATTTTGGTTCTGATGTTGACCCCATTTATTAAGATAATCCGAATAGGCTCTAAATTCTGGAATCTTATCCTCGCGGCGTGCAAATATGAGGCTACGTACCAGGGAAAGCAACAATGGCTCCATCACCTGCTTACCCAGGTGCTCAATTAAACTCTTCGCCTTGGTCACATAGATCAATGAATGTCCAAAATCGTTGTAATGCGCCAAAGCTGCCGACGAGAGTGCGGGTTCGAAATCAGTAAACTGCAATCCATCTCGAATACCACCGCGAATAGCCGCGATAGCCGCCAACTCATTTTCATTCTCGATGTCCTTCAAAAAAATAGATTCGTCGAACTCTGCCACCCCGCTACTGAATTCATATTCCTTTTCTCTAAGGACATCAAATGCGACATGCGCGACGCTTTCCACCAGGCAAACCAGTTGAAGTTCCTCGTCATCCGCATGTTCTTCGTAAAGTCTTAACCAGTCGGCCATTCCCGCGTAGGCATGGGTCCAGCCAAATTCCAGTCTCTGCCAGGACCACTCGATCGACAGGCGCAATGCATCGAGAGGATCGGCACCGATTTTAATCAGGCGCGCAATTTCACGGGCAATGCGATCGTAGCTTTCATCATCAAAGGCGTCATGAAGACTGCTGGTAACGGCTTTATACCTCTCCGCATAGGGCAATTCGGTGATATCGACCCAAATGTCCTCACCACGGGTTTCAACCGGGTAGGTGCGCAGACGATCACCGCCGTAGAGGTTTTCACCCGTAGCCAGATCAAACTTCCAGTTATGCCAGTTACAGGTCAGCGTACAAGCCTGGGAGACGCTTCCCTCGGACAGCGGATATCCCTCGTGGGGACATCGATTGTCACAGGCCATGATGCCGGTTTCCGTATTAAAAAATGCAATTTGCTTACCAGCGATGCGCACCATTCTGGCTGAATGCTGTTCGAGATCAGACCGTGGCATCGCCAGATGCCAGTGCCTGTCGGGCATTACCGCCTGATTCAATACCTCGGCCATAAAACACTCCTGAATATAGTTTGACAATAGTATACGAGTTAAAGTTAACTTTAAGTCAATGATTATTTTCAACGGGATTAGCGGTCATGCAAAACACAGATAATTACCTCAGTATTGGAGACGCGGCTCGACGCAGCGGCGTCGCTACCTCGACTCTGCGATTTTACGAAACCCGTGGCCTGATACATTCAGTACGGGTTTCTGGAAATCATCGGCGCTATCACCGCGCCATGTTGCGGCGTATATCGATTATCCGTATCGCGCAAACCCTCGGCTTAAGCCTGAGAGAAATCGCCTGTGCTCTCGAAACCCTGCCCGATCAACGCACACCCAATAAAAAAGACTGGGCAAAACTATCAACCAGCTGGGGAAAACAACTCGATGCGCGAATTGCGAGTCTGCAGGATCTTAGAAACAAGCTAAGCGGATGTATAGGTTGCGGATGCCTGTCTTTAAAACGGTGCTCGCTTTACAACGCCGGCGATGGGGCTGCTCGCCTGGGGGCTGGACCCCGGTATTTACTCGGTGATGAACCATTGGGTGATTGAATACTAACCCCCTCACCCCAACCCTCGCCCCTCCGGGGAGAGGGTTGGGGTGAGGGGAGAAGGAGTTAAATATCCAACAACAGTTGATCAATGAATAATTCACAGGCTCCTAATGTATAATTGCTGGTAACTGATAAAAGCAGGGGAATAAATTATGGCCGGTGGCTGGTCCCGAGACGGGGCTGTACAGGATCAAATCGACGCCAGCGTAGAAGACGCGGTCGAACGCGCGCGCAGTCAACTACCCAGCGGCGAGAGTTTGAAGTGCTGCGAGGAATGCGATGCCAAGATTCCAGAGGCCAGAAGGCAGGCTGTTCCCGGCGTACGCCTCTGCGTCGATTGCCAGTCTGAGCTCGACGAACAACAGTCGGCCAGCAACAGTTTTAACCGCCGCGGCAGCAAGGATAGTCAGCTCAGATAGTTAATCAGCCTCTGAACTCAAACAGCGCTTTTCGCCAATTCCTGTTTGAGTACTTCAATGCGAGGCCTGGCATCCCGTGCATGTGGGTTTATTTCAAGCAGGCGTTCAAAAGCGATAATTGCGCCTGAGAAATCCTGCTTCCATCCGAGAATCATGCCCAGGCCCCAGACCGCTCCAAAATGTCTTGGTTCCAGAATCAGGGTTTGTTGTATGTCGTCGAACTGGCGATGTAGGGATACACGTCGAGACCGACCCGTTGCTGCGCTCGGCCCGATTCTATCGCGGCCAGGGTTTCAACACTGCGACCGTAATTTTTTGGCCCCGAACATTTATGGTGCGAGATAACCACGGCGGTTGATGCGCGACGCCCAATCTCCAGGGTTTCTTCAATTGCCTCAAGCACCTGGTCGGCTTCGTTACGGATATGTGAAACATAGATCCGGTTATCAAATTCCTTCAATACCGAGGCAATTTCAACTATTTCACTGGTAGTAGATTCGATCGCCGGCGGATAATCGAGACCGGTGCTGACGCCGATACAACCATCGCGTAAAGCACATCTCAGTATCTCTCGCATCGCCTCGATCTGCTTTTTACTCGCGCCCTGCTGCAGCGATTCGCCCATGACGGTGACCCGCATTGAACTATGTCCGGCGAGCAGCGCTAGATTCAGCGCGGCTGGAGCGGATTCAAATTTAGCGCGATAGTCGGCAACCCTGGGGAAAACGAAATCGGATTCATTACCCAGGATTGGAAAAGGCGGAGGGAATCCCTTACCCGATTCAAATGGCGCGAGACTAAGACCACAGTTTCCGGCAATCACTGAAGTGACGCCCTGTGATACCTTGAAACTCATGTCCCGGGTATTGAGCGCCGCCAGGTCGTCATGAGTGTGAACATCAATAAAACCAGGGCTCGCAATATATCCACTGGCATCGATAGTTTCGTCAGCGGACCAGTTTTGAAGCTCACCTATGGCGACTATCCTGTCGGATTCGACTGCAATATCGGCTTTCTTACCGGGTTTACCACTGCCGTCAATAACCAGGGCGTTGATGATTTTGAAATGGCAGCGTCCGGCACCGTTATCGGTATTGTTAGTAATTTTAGAAGCCATCAAATTAACCCACCTGTTGAAATATGAGAGCGCCCCATTGACCCGCAAAATCGCGGGAAAAGCCCTATTTTCCTATCTTGTGCTATATGTTTACTGTCCAGGAGTCGATAAAAAGCTTTTTATCGACAACAATTCCAATTCAACACAGGAAATTCCTATGAACGCAGCGAATCCGTATATAACACCAGATGCCTCACTTGACAATGAGCAAGACGAGCTTTATCAGCCGAGCATATTCTCTTTCAAGGGCCGAATCGGGCGTTTACGTTACCTCGCCTATGGTATCGGTACTTCTTTAATTTTGATGCTAGTGATGATGCCGATCCTCGGCGGTACAATGTTTGCCGGCGGCATGGTTGGCGGTGAAGCCGCAATGGGCGGTCTGGCCATGGGAGCGATGATTTTATTCTACGTCGCCACCCTGGTGTTCTCGGTGATGTTCGGCAAACGCCGACTCAACGATTTGAATCGGAGCGGTTGGTGGTTTTTACTATTCATCGTGCCAATAGCTAATTTCATCATGGCTATTTATGTTATCTTTTTCCCCGGCACAGAGAATTCCAATAACTTTGGCCCGGCTCCGGTTGCTAACACGCTGGGTGTAAAAATTCTCGCCTGGATACTACCGGTAATATTTATCGTCGGCATGGTCGCCGCTATTGTAATTCCGACATTATCAGGAATGACGCCACGCTAATAGGCGCACGAACCTGGTTCCATCATCGGGTAAGCGGATTCGCATCAGCCGGGCAGTCAGAAATATCCTGCCCGGCTAATGAAAACAACTTTCCGCCTTATCTCAGGATCGGCGTCTGCCGGATGTACGATTGAAACAACTTTTACAAACAATTCAACTATTATTAAATTTGAGATAAAACAAGGAGTTAGCCATGAACAACGTTTACGCAGCACCCGAGTCCGAACTTAGATACGAAACCCCGTCTGACCATGCAGGCGGCACCATCGAAGATGCAATCGCCGGTAATATTGAAATCAGTATGACCGGGACCATGGGCGAAGCCTGGAGAAATCTGAAAGGCTTTAAACTTTCCTGTCATGTTGCATTTTTTCTTTATTTTGTCATCGCCATAATTGCAAGCATGATTAGCTACCCGATAATATATGGACTCATATCCATCGGTGCAGATAAGAATACGGCCGGCGCCATCGGTGCACTTCTTCAGCTATTCGCCAGTATCGCGGTGATGCCGATGTTTATCGGAATTCATATCATGGGCATGCGCCACGCCGAACGTAAATCTGTTTCGGCAGGTTCTATCTTTGCCTACTTCGGTAAAATTCCGGCAGTTTTCCTGTGTTATGCCATTATGCTGATAATGATCATACTCGGCACATTTTTACTGGTTTTACCCGGAATCTATTTAATGATTGCCTATATGTTTGCGATGGCACTCGTAGTCGAAAAGAACATGTCGGCATGGCAGGCGCTGGAAGTATCCCGTAAAGTCCTGACGCGCAAGTGGTTTCCGATGTTCGGTGTTTTGCTACTGATGGGAATAATCAACACGCTTGCCATATTTACCCTCGGTATCCTCTGGATATGGACCATACCCTGGTCTGTATTGACGATGTCAATGATTTACACGAAGTTGTTTGGCGCCGAGCCGCATACACTGGCGGATTAGCCCGTATAATGCATGAAGGGAACCAGGTTCAGGTATAAAGGGGGTAAATTTCTTGCTGGACACTAGCTACCGGGTTGAGATTCCAGGCGGCATCGAACTCGAGACGCAGGTAGTGGGACCTGTACCACGCTTTCTCGCATTTTGTATCGACCTTATCATTCGGGGAATTATCCTGTTCGTGATTTCCCTGATCTCGATCCCATTCGGCAAGCTCGGCTTTGGCTTCTGGTTTATCACCCTGTTTTTAGTCGAGTGGTTTTACCCGGTGTTATTCGAGGTATTCAGAAACGGCCAGACTCCCGGTAAGAAGACTCTCGGCATTTCGGTGGTTCACGACGATTTGACACCGGTTTCGTTTGGCACCTCGATGGTTAGAAATTTACTGCGTAGCGTCGATTTTTTGCCGTTTTTTTACCTGTTCGGATTACTCACCATGGTTTCCAATCCGCGCTTTCAGCGGCTTGGCGATCTGGCCGCGGGCACCCTCGTGATCAGCGTTCGCGAGTCTTCAAAACCGGCTGAAATCGATAATATTACACCACAGGCGCCTGCAATCTCCCTGCTGCGAAACGAACAAACTGCGATGGTCGATTTTCTTCACCGCAGCCAGCAGCTTTCACTTCCCCGCCAACAGGAACTGGCCGCTATTCTCGAAGGCGTTACGCATAGTAAAAACGATAACGGCGTCGAACAATTGCATCGCCTCGGCGCCTGGTTCCTGGGTGTAAAATGAAACAACAACTATTTGAACAGGAACATCAGGCCACCTGGAAAATGGTCGAACAATCGCTCGAAAAGCCCGGTTCCGG
>Ga0164315_10001958_pt1 | contig 15676 bp, 11 predicted proteins | sample GuaBasSedimGuay6_FD_113737 | JGI IMG/M metagenome (GOLD analysis project Ga0164315, IMG submission 113737) | Subseafloor sediment microbial communities from Guaymas Basin, Gulf of California, Mexico - Guay6, Core 4569-2, 0-3 cm | ecosystem: Environmental > Aquatic > Marine > Hydrothermal vents...
ATCTGTACTGACACAACGTTGTTCAGCCCCTTGATAGCTACTTTCGTATTCAGAACAAGTCCATTCCCAAACATTACCCAATACGTCAAACAATCCAAAAGCATTAGGCTGAAAATGACCAACAGGTGCTGTTTTTGCATAGCCATCAGTGCAATCATGATGTGTCCACGAATAACCATTCACTTCTTTCGAGGTGTTATCATGGACATTCGCATAAGCACACGCATCATCTGGATTATTGCCCCAATATCTGGCCGTTTCGGTACCTGCTCGCGCCGCATATTCCCACTCGGCTTCGGTAGGTAAACGATATTGGTGGCCTGTTTGTTCACTTAACCACGCTGCATAATCGGTGGCATCATCCCCAGAAACATTTATCACCGGGCGATTACCTCGTCCCCAGCCAGAATCACTTGGTTTTTCTCTACCCGTCGCTTCGGCAAAATGGTCATATTCCGCAAAGGTGACTTCATAGCTGCCCATCGCAAAGCTTTCCACCGACACCGAATGTACCGGCTGTTCATCGGACTCGCCTCCGCCTTGAATATCTCCCATACGAAATGAGCCGGCCGGTATCACGACCATTTCAGGCCCGGCGCTGCCATCGGTTAACGTATCGCGAAAAATTTCACCCGCCACCGTCGTAGGCGGCGTTATCGCATCACAACACGGCGCGGCCGAAATCACTGGGGAAGACGCACTTTCCAATCGCGTGGTATGATTAATCGCCGTCACTCGATAATAATAAGTCGTGCCATTGGTTAACCCGGTGTGGACATAAGCAGGTGTTTTGGTAGAAATGCTATGGCCAGAACCACCGGCCGCTTCCCAATACACCAAATACGCATCAGCCCCGCTCACCGGTTGCCACGTTAACACAATTTGACCATTGTCCGGATTCGCGGCCAAATTCACCGGCGTCGCCGGCGGAAACACTGGCGCAGCCGGGGTAGCCACCACCGCACTGGAAGACGCGCTTTCCAAATTCGCCGCATTCATCGCGGTCACCCAATAAGTATAATTCACCCCATTGTGTAAACCAGTATGCTGAACAGACGTGGCTCCAACCACTGGCAAAATCCCGTCCCCCCCACCGGCTTGATCCCAATAGAGCTGATAAGCCACCGCCTCGGCCACCGCCTGCCAACTCAGCGTGATTTGACTATTTCCCGCGACCGCTGCGAGATGAGTAGGCGCGGCTGGCTTCGAGGCCGTCGGGACATCAGGCGTTGGTTCGGGTTCTACGTGCGGCGTATCACAATTAGACGGTGCATCGGTTGGCAACGCCCGATTGCTTAACGTCGTGGCCATCACCGCAACATTGGACCGAAACACCGGAAAATTATCAGTCAACGGATTTTTGCCTTCTTCGACATAGAGGGCATAAAAGGTATAATCCCCCCCTAAACCGGGCAATACCTCAAAATCCAAGATGCGGTGAACTTTTTTGGTCGTTTCCAACGACGTCCGAAAAGGCTCTCCGGTCAAACTAAATGGGTCAAAGGCCAGCGGTGTCATAAACAACCACTGCTGACTCGGCGGTTCGATAGCCACCCATAAATCCACCCGCTGAAAACGGGACGCTGCTTGCAGATTTTCTTGCAAGTTGACAATAATACATTCACCCACGTTATAAAACGGTTTTAATTGGGTAAACGTTAACTCCGCGGTTGCGCTCGCAGTTTGCGCTATGCTCAGATGTAATGCACAACCCATTAACAAATAAGCGATTTTTTTCATAGTTAAACCTCTTTTCAGTTTGTAGGGTGGGTAAGCGGGCTGCATGTATTCATTCGAGAACGAGAACATACCGCCCGCTTGCCCACTGTACTGTACTTGTTACCCATAAATCCGTAAAATCCGTCAATCCGCTATACTTATTATAGCACCTGTGAGTCTAAAGCGATCAATCCGTCAAATCAGGAGTCCAAGATTTATCTTGGAACTGTCCAAACTAAAGTTTGGACTCCTGATGAACTATTTTTCAATTAAAAACAATGTTAAATTAGTTTATTTATCCTTTATTATAAACAATCCCTATATACCGTAAAAACCTTCAAGGTTTTCAAAACCTTGAAGGTTTCGTGATGCATTATAATTATGTTGATATCCAAAGAACACTTACCTGAAATCGAAGACAAAATACAGGAAATCGAAGCATTACTGGAAACTAAAGATGATGCCAGTTTTGGTGGCGATTCGATTCTGCCAGATCAATGTGATATTACCACTTTTGGCGCGGCACTGAAGGTGGATGGGTTGGTGAGAAGGCTTAACAGTGGCGAGATTCTGATGCCGCCCCTGCCAAGAAATTATGTTTGGACGCTAGAACAAGCCTCACGCTTTATTGAATCCTTATTACTGGGCTTCCCGGTACCTGGCATTTTTCTAGCGCGTGAATCAGATTCCGGTAAGCTGCTAGTCATTGATGGGCAACAAAGGTTAAAAACCTTACAGTTTTTTTATGCCGGCTACTTTAATCTTCAAAACGACGAAACCGAGCCACAAGTGTTTTCTCTATCAATGGTACAACGTCAATTGAACGGCAAAACTTATCAAACGTTGCAAGAGATCAAAAAATGGCATTTGGATAAAACGACGATTCATGCCACCATTGTTAAACAAGATTTTCCGCGCTATGACGATACCACGCTCTGTCATATTTTTGAAAGACTCAATAGTGGGGGTAAACATCTGACACCGCAGGAAATTCGTGCCACACTTTATCATGGCAACTTGATGGATTTTATCAAGAAATTGAATCAATTACCCAATTGGAGAAACCTGTTTGGCAAACCCAGTGTGTCTTTGAAAGATCAAGAATTGATTCTTCGGTTTTTGGCATTTTACTTTGATGATGATGAATATGCACCGCCGATGAAAGAATTTCTCAATCAATTTGCTCACCAAAATCGACAACTTTATGATGAGTTTTTCGCTAAAGCGGAACGCGCATTTAGCAACGCCATTGATGTGATTTGGCAAAACGTCGGTGCCAGCGCGTTTAGGCTTAAACAGAAAAAGTTGCTCAACACCGCGATGTTTGATTCCGTGATGGTTGGACTGGCACGGGCAATGGAGAATCCAGCATTTGATCATTCACAAGTCAAAACGGCTTATGATGAATTATTAAATGATGAAGCGTATATGGCCGCTATTTCTAATTCAACTTCAAGCGAAAGTCGGGTGGCAATAAGAATTGAAAAAGCCACAGAGAAATTTAAACAAGCCAGTGCAGCGGATTGAACGGCTGCAACAGATGCTATCCCTGCTTTTTACCGGGATAGTATCTGTTTTCTGGTTACGGATACTATCCCTAAGAAGGGATAGCATCCGTAAAATAGGAATAGTGATATTCGCCATTAGAGGCCATGAAATATTCGCTATTAACGAATAGCCTTAACTCCTAATATGACAATCAAAACCACGTTTTTTCGTACAAGGTTCGCCTTGTACTCCTGGTCAGAACAAACCATTTCGTACAAAGGGAGCGAAGTACTCCTGATAATATGTCTCGTATCGCCGGACGCATTAGTATGTCAGCTTTACAAAAGGGTTGAAATTTTTTTGCCAATTTGTCAGAATAGCGCGTCCAAATGCCCAACGCAAAATCCATAATTAACTATAGACGTTCAGAAAAATATTTAGGGAAAAACCTTCAAGGTTTCCAAAACCTTGAAGGTTTCTAACTGAAATTATTTATCTGAAAAACTATATATAACTATTTACTAATAAATTATACCCATTGATTTAGATTAATATATATGGCACACAACAATCCATTCATATACGGAAATCCAGTCGCGCCTGAGCAACTGATAGGCAGAGATAAAGAATTGCGTCATATTGCGAGACGCATTGGAACGGGACAATCTACGATAATTACTGGCTCGCCGCGCTGTGGTAAAACCTCTGTGCTGGATTATCTTAGTGCGCCCGAAAAACAGGTGGCACTCTACGGTGACGAGGCCGATAACTTGGTTTTTTCCTATCTGGGTGCTTATGAATGTGGGCCTGAATTTAGCCAAGCCCAATTTTGGCACCAAGTTTTAAGGCCCCTTCAAGAACGTATTGTTGCCCAAGGTACGGATTCACCTTTGTTTAAAGCCTATCAGATAGGCGAAGAAAACCATTTTGAATCTTATGAACTTGGAAAACTTATCGCACAAATAAAAAAAGCTAATTGGCGATTAGTTTTATTGATAGACGAATTTGATTCGTTGTTGCATCACCCTATTTTGAATAGCGCAGAATTTTTTGGTGGACTACGCACACAGGTTAGCCGTGGTAAAAACGCATTGGTACTGGTTATTACCGCTAATATTTCACGAAGTCAATTTCATGAAAAAACGCAACGATTGAATCCGATGGGTTCTCCTTATTTTAATTTTACCGAAGAAGTTGTTTTAGGGGCATTACCAGATACCGAGATAGATAAATTACTGCATCAAGGTGACGCTTATTTCACTGATGAGGATCGCAGTTTTCTTAAAGAGGTTGCCGGTGGACATCCTTATTTATTAAAAGTAGCAGCGTCAAATTTATGGGCAGAATATGAACATGGAAATGAAAAAAAGCCTATTAAACGGCAACAACGTGTACGGCAATTGATTTTTGATAAGTTTAAAGAATATTCACTGCAAAAGGAAAAAAGCGATATTATTGTTGGTGATGATGACGAAATGTTAAAAAACCTATCTAATCCTATTTTCATTGCATTTATGTTTGTTGGTACATTATTGGGAGAAAGAGTAGGCTATCTTCTTACTAACAAAAGTTTTTTATTTGAAGCAGAACCATTGTCAATTCATGTTTTTAAGTTTGGTTGTGCCGCTTTAGGTGCTTTTTTAGGGTATAAAATTGCGAAATTAAAATTATTCAAATTTAATGGATAAATCTGGTTCCTGACATTCTGTTAAAAAATGGACATAAGATATTTGGAGTTAATATTGGAATGTCCATTTGTTTTAATTAATTATTTCATTGACTTACGCACGAAAAAAAAACAAGAGTGTCAGGATTCCGTAAATGTTGTCCTTCATCTTACAAACACAAAGAGAATTAGTCACATGTATGATTTATTTTTTAGCATAAATATAATTGAAATATTGGTGTATTTTGTCATTATATTTATCACTTTCCACATTTTTCCTTTCATCAACAAGCATTTTCAATTAACGAAAAAATGTTTTATCCTTATTTCTCTGTATATGAGCGGTTTGTTGGCAGTTTTTATATTTATTACACAAGGAATAGAAACAGAACCGCAATGGGTAAAATTTGTCGTTAAAAATACAACTGAGTTATCGATTGATTATTATGCTAATTCTGGCCTTCATTTCTTTATTTTTGTATGCCGTTTTTTGTTTTATATTGCAAAATAAACCCCTTGATTTATCAAGACTCTTAACCCGATTGCTAATTGGTTCGTTTAGTGCAAGTACCATTCCAACGGGTTTATCACTTATACTTTGTGCATTATATGGTATAAAATTAATAGAACACTTGAAAGGAGTTGAAATATATATTGCATTTGCAGGTATTTCTTTGATTTCCATAACAGCTTTAGCAACATACGAAGAACAAAAACATATTGGTAAAAAATAATATTAGATTATTCAAGGTTCAAATGATCCCTAAAAATCCTTATATTACCGGCAACCCCGTCGGTGATAGTCCGGCTTTTGTCGGACGCACCGATGTCATGACAGAGGTGTTGCGCGTCTTAAAGCATCCTGAAGACAATGCGATTGTTCTTTTTGGGCAACGGCGCATTGGTAAAACTTCGGTGTTACACGAATTAGAAGCTAAATTGCCTAGAAAAGGCCCTTATTATCCGTGTTTTTTTGATTTGCTGGATAAAAGCCAATGGCCTTTGGAACGGGTGCTACGAGATTTAGCCAAAACAATCAGTGATGCATCGCAACAAAAAACACCCGATTTAGGGGCCGATCCAAAAACCACATTTCGTCAGGATTGGTTGCCGGAATTGTTGAATCAGTTGCCCACAGACAAAGCGTTGGTATTATTGTTTGATGAGTTTGATGTATTGGATGAGCCTGAAAATGAAACCGTTCAACCGGCGAGTGCCGTTTTTTTTCCTTATGTGCGCGATTTGTTGAGCATTGATCATCAACGTCTCAATTTTGTGTTTGTGATTGGGCGCAAAATTGATGATATGACCAAAATTGCTTTGTCTTTGTTTAAGGCGACACCGACAAAACGAGTTTCTTTACTGAATCAAGAAGATACCGCTAAACTGATACGCCTTTCTGAAATGAATAAGACGCTCAATTGGACCGATAATACCATAGAAAAAATTTGGCAATTGACAAATGGTCATCCGTATTTGACCCAACATTTTTGTTCGCGTGTGTGGGAGAACCTTTCTGATAACAATAAAAGTCCTGATAAATTGCCAACAGTCACTTTGCAAGATGTAGAGGTGGTAGAAAAATCTGATATTTTGGAAGCCAGCCGTAACGCTTTGGAATGGTTATGGGATGGTTTACCGCCGGCGGAAAAAGTGGTCGCTTCTGCTTTGGCGGGTGCAGGTGCGAAAGCCATTACTGAAGATCAGTTAAAAACGATTTTAAACGAAAGTGGCGTGCGAACGATGATTCAAAGTTTGCAAAATGCACCGCGTATTTTGCAAGATTGGGATTTGATCGAACCTGCGAACGGCGGTTATCGCTTTCGCGTTGAATTGTTGCGCCGTTGGATTGCAAAGTCCAAGCCCCTTGCTCAAGTGCAAGAGGAATTGGATCGCATTGAGCCAGTTGCTGATGATCTTTATAATGCCGCGAATAGATTCTATGCGAATCACAAATTAGACGACGCGCTTACGCTTTTACGCCAAGCAGTCAGTTTAAATCCTAATCATGTGGGAGCGAATTTTACTGTTAGCAGATATTTTGCTTGCTAAAAAAGAACCGAACGAAGCCTGTGAAATATTAGAAAGATTATATACTTATCAAGCCAGTGCCGCTGTACGTGAAAAATTGGTTCAAGCTTTGTTGGCTTTGGCAGAAGGCTCTGACAATGAAGATGAACAACTTAAGTTTTATGAGCGTGTGTTAGGATTGGAAATTGATAGGCCAGAGGCCAAAACTGGCCAGCAAAATATTTGGCAACGACGCGGGGAACAACACTATAAAAAAGGTAATTTACAACAAGCATTAGAAGCCTATAAAAATGCTAATTGTGCTGAAAAAATCACTGAAATTGCGGAAAAGATGCAAAATCAAGCTCAATTGCTTGAATTGTATCAACAGGCGCAGCATGCTTTGAAAACAGATGATAAACAAACTGCACAAACACTTTTCGCTCAAGTAACTGCGAGAGAGCCAACTTATAAAGAGGCTAGTCGATATTTACATTTAGCTGTAACTGGTAAAGAGCCTGATTCCCAGCCACGCACACCGATGGCGTTTTTTAACAAACCTGTCTTAATAGTGGTTATCGTGATAGTCATTCTGACGGTTGGGGTGGTAAATTGGTATGAACATGATCAAATTGCACAACAACTGTTTGAAGAAATAAAGAAAGATGAAAAGGAAGATGAAAGACTACAGGCTGAAATGCTAAAATTCAAAATAGAATTAGAGCAGCAAAAGACAGTACAGCGTGAACAAAAACAACAACACAATGAACTGCAAAAGCAACTACACAAAATTCACAGAGGAATACTCGAAACATTTTTATCACAACTTGAGTCCGGAACCTATGTTGTCGTTGCAGCATCTGACAAACGCTTTTTGGAAGGAAAACAAACATCTCAAATAATGTTTGAACGAATAAGAAGCGCGTATCCAGAATTTTTGCCTCCCCAAGAGGATAACGATTTTTATAACTACTATGGGGCTGGAAAATATTGGAATGGAAATGTTTGGATAGTTTACATAGGAGGTTTTTATTCCTATGAATCTGCTATTGCTTTGAAGGACAAAGCGATTAAAGAATTCGGTATACCTAAAGATGCTTTTGTTAGAAATTCAGAACTGGATAGAATGTCATTGAAAGAAGTCAAGTCAATCACACGATTTTTATCAAAACGTGAATCTGGAAAATACGTTGTTACTGTGGCATCTTACAGTTCACTTGATGAAGAAGAACAAGCTCAAAATATGGTTGAGCAAATCAAAAGCACATATCCAAAACTTTTTCCTCCTCAAGAGAATAACGATTTTTATAACGACTATGGGGCTGGAAAATATTGGAATGGAAAGGTTTGGAGAGTTTATATAGGAGGTTTTTATTCCTATGAATCTGCTACTGCCTTGAAGGACAAAGCGATTAAAGAATTTGGTATGCCTAAAGATGCTTCGGTGATAAATTCAGAATGGGATAGAATATCTTTGAAAGAAGGAAAATCGATAACACGATTTTTATCAACACTTGAATCTGGAACACACGTCGTTGTTGTGGCATCTTACCGATCATTTGATGAAAAAGAACCAGCTCAAAATATGGTTGAGCAAATAAAAAGCGCGTATCCAGAACTTTTTCCTCCTCAAGAGAATAACGATTTTTATAACAACTATGGGGCTGGAAAATATTGGAATGGAAAGATTTGGAGAGTTTATATAGGAGGTTTTTATTCCTATGGTTCTGCTATTGCCTTGAAGGACAAGGCGATTAAAGAATTCGGTATGCCTAAAGATACTTTTGTTATAAATTCTGTTCAGGATAGATAATTTGATAAAACCACTCAAATAAAAGCAAGACTATACCGATGACGTATTAAACGAAGTAGCGGGTGGATACGGTTCCCGCCTTAATCCACCCGATTTGTTCCGTTTATACTAAACTTCATGCTTTTTGTAGAACGAATTAACCAGTCGATAAGTACTCCTTCCCATCAATGCTGTACCTCCTAACGCGAGTAGCATACAACGAGTACGAGTACAAACAAGATCGAGTACAACGAATTGATAAAATAAACGACTGGGCGAACAAGCGAAATGGACAACGAATTGATGAAATAAACGAGTGGGTGAACAGGAGGAATAACTTTAATTCGTTGAGATAGATATTTGTTGTACACCAGATTACCATATTTACCCTTTTTGTCGCATAATGTTTTTGGTGGAGTTTTCTACGTTCTATCTATTCGATATTTAGTTTTATCAATCAATAAGGAGTGCCAAATAAACTAATGTATAAAACTTTTAAGGTCATTTACATAGGCGTATGTACAAGCCTTTTTTTTCTGAACGCGATTCTTCTTTGGGATTATGGATTCAAAATAACTGACAACAAACCCCTAATTTTTTTGAACATTGCCATAGAATCCATAATGTTTATTGCTTTGGTTATTTCGATTTTTAAGCTAAAAAGGGCTATAACAGCCTTATTGCTCTTTTATTCACTGGCAATATGTTTTTTCGTGTTGATGTTTACTACCATTTACCATAAAACAGGCTTAATCGAGGTAAATGGAAGATTTGTTACCGATTGGGGAAGTGCCTTGTATTTTAGCGTGGTAACATGGACAACTCTAGGCTATGGTGATCTTTATCCTTCCATGGACTCACGCATTTGGTCCGCGCTGGAAGCCGCCCTTGGGGATATTCACATGGGTATTTGGATAGGTGTTATCTTGGCATTTATCAATAATAAAAGCCTATTTTTCAAAAAGTTCCTTCTTTATACAACAATAATACTGACCTGTTTTTTCGTGTTAATATTTGCTTGGATTTACACAAAAACATGGTTACTTCAAGCTGATGGTACGTTTGTTAACGATTGGGGAAGTGCATTATATTTTAGCACCATAACATGGACAACACTGGGTTATGGTGATCTTTATCCATCTTTAGGTTCATCACGTATATTGTCCGCGTTAGAGGCAGCTATTGGATATGTTTGTATGGGTATTTTGATTGGTGTTCTTTTAGATATTGCGATTGTCAAGCCCCCCAAAAAAGTCGATGACAGCAAAACCACACACTAAAAAATAAAATACCATTCTCAGTTACAAATGGTGCTTTTGGTTAATTTTTTTGTGTTGTCTACATACAAAAAAGCCCCAAAGCATCAGTTTCTAGTTTTTTTGGTGTTTTGCTTGGGAATTCAGTACAACGATTTCTACTTTCCCGCTATTTTGCAGGAATAAACAACATCCTGAACCAAAAATATGTCTCAAACCAATCCTTTCTTATAAGTAATCCTTGTAGTTCTTGCCAAGAATAAACAACATCCTGAACCAAAAATATGTCTCAAACCAATCCTTTCTTATAGTTAAGTACAACGGATACTCGAAATAAACGGATAGTACTCAATCAATCATCCTAATCTTTTTAGATGTACCAAGACGAAGGCTACTGCTGTGACTAGTTCCAAATCGATCCATTTTTGGACAGGTTAAGAAAACAGTTTTCGTTCATTTGATTCATCCGGGAATGAAGCGTATCCGTTGTACTCGGACTGTTAAGAAAACAGTTTTCGTTCATTTGATTCATCCGGGAATGAAGCGTATCCGTTGTACTTGGACTGTTAAAAAAACCGTTTTCGTTCCTATGATTCATCCGTTTATTTCGCGTATCCGTTGTACTCAGACTACAACAAAAAGATGACGATTGGCAATGTTCAAAGCAAATAGGCACGGTTCAACAATAGGTATCAAACCAATCCTTTCTTACAGTTAAGTACAACGGATACTCGAAATAAACGGATAGTACTCAATCAATCATCTTAATCGTTTTAGATGTACCAAGACGAAGGCTGCTGTTGTAACTTTTATCAGTTCCAAATAGTTCCCTTTTTAGACTCGTTCCTATGAGTTATCCGTTTATTTCGCGTATCCGTTGTACTCAGACAGTTAACAAAACCGTTTTCGTTCAATTGAGTTTTATCCGTTTTTTTTTCGCGTATCCGTTGTACTTAGAATGCGCCCGAAGAGGTTAACATGGTAGATTATCGTAAAATTATCACTATTGAACCAGACAAGCGTAGTGGAAAACCTTGTATCCGTGGTATGCGGATGACAGTGACTGATGTGTTGGAATATTTAGCGTCGGGAATGACTCATCAGGAAATCTTAGATGAATTTCCAGATATCACAAACGAAGACATCATGGCCTGTTTGGCTTTTGCAGCAGATCGGGAACGGAAATTAGCGGTGGGTGGATAATGTATGAAATTGCTTTTTGACCAGAACCTGCCACCTCGTTTGCCTCGTCTATTGGCTGATATCTATCCTGATAGTATACATGTCAGAGAGATTGGTTTTCGCGAGGCCACTGATACAGAAATTTGGGATTACGCCAAACAACATGGATTTGCTATCGTTTCCAAAGATTCTGATTTTCAACAAAAAAGTTTACTTTATGGCAGTCCACCGAAAGTGATTTGGATTCGTGTTGGCAACTGCTCTGTAACAGAAATAACGGACTTGCTTCGTTCACGTTCTATTTTAATACATACGTTTAATCTAAATGACGTTGAGTCCCTTTTGATATTGTCTTAATAACTTTATGTTTGGAACTTGCCTATCAATGCTGCACTGACTTGAGTGAATGGCGTACAACAAGTACAAGATCGAGTACAACGAATTTGCGAAATAAACGAATGGGATAGGGTGAAATAATCGCAGGCGCTTCGATATCGCCAGTAATTCGTTTATTTCGTCAATTCGCTGTACTCAGCTAAATCACAAGTCAACTATAGGCATCCAGATAATTACCTAGTACAGTAAAGCGGAAGTTTCGATACCACCCCAACGCCAACGGCTAAAGCCGTTGTCTAAAAGCTCAAGTGCCCTAAAGGGCACTACAAAAGAGGTTTAGTCGGCTTTAGCCGACTTGAGCTTTTAGACAACGGCTTTAGCCGTTGGCTGCGGGCGGTATGGATATTTTCGCTTTCGTGTACTAGTCCCCTTTAGGGGACTTGAGCTTTTAGACAACTGCTTTAGCTGTTGGCTACTATTTAAACACTTTATGCACCACCGCCGGCTGTCCAACGCCTTTCAACGTTACAGAATGTTGTTCCGTTTGATAGCCACTGGTGGCCAGTTTTTCCGTCACCCCCGGATATTCGAGAACGGATTGGGATATCCACACCTCGCCGGCTTGTGCGAGTCCTTGAACGCGAGCGGCAATATTGACGGATTGACCAAAATAATCAATTTTTTCATCGTTAACTACCGCCAGTGCCGGGCCTTCGTTGATACCGACTTTTAAGCCAATTTCATAACCAGCCTCAATCCATGTCTTATTCATTTGCTGGATTTTGCCCAACATTTCCAGCGACGCTAAAAAACCATCCAAGGGGCGGGAAAAGGTTGCCATGATGGCATCTCCCATCGTTTTCACAATCGCGCCCGAAAACTGACGCACAGTTTCAGTGAGAATTTGAAAATGCGCTTGAACCAGTTTATAGGCGACAACATCCCCCGCTTTGTCGTACATCTCCGTCGAACCCCGCAAATCCGTAAACATGATGGTTAAATTTTTCACATTCACATTGAAGTTTTCCGACAATTGTTGAACACGGAACAAATCTCGGAAACTTTGGTTATTTAACAACATTTTAGCGGTGAGAAAAGGCGTTAAAGTTGTTGGATATTGCTTAACCATCGCATGATACTTATCTCTATCCAGCGTTATCAGTAAATAACCCACACTATTTTTTGTATGGTTCTTGAGGTGAAGTTCATAAGAACCAAAAGACAGGGGTATCTGTACCTTTTTTGCCGCTATAGAAGTGGTTGGCAACAGATCAATGGCTATCTCTTTTTGTGGATCCAGATTAGTTTTATTTACCGGAAAAGAAACCGAAGAATTATTTTCAAGGCAGACTAATTGGTAAACTTGAACAGAAGTCGCCGCTAAAGAGACGGTTGTGCGCTCATCAGGGGCTAATGTGTTCCATCCTTTTATCACACTTTCCATAAAAAATGCTTGGACTTGCTCAGCCTTTTGATAATTATCAGAAAAGTGATAACGAAAATAAGTCTGTAAATCAGAGAATGGATTAATGTCCAGCTTTTTGACACTGGGATGAATAGTAAACGACACTTCCATCTGCTCATCAATATCAATAGGCACATTAACATCACAAAGCGCGCAGTAACGAGAGTTATTTTCCAGTTCGCCCAGAGAATGATAGTTATGAACAATACCGTGGCAGGCGGGGCAAAGCATATTATAAGATAAGTCGAACAGCCCGATTTTGGTACCATGGACAAAAACATCAATGCTGTCGTTGTCATTCAAGCTATGTTGTTTGGCAAAACGGAGTGGATTGATTCTAAATAAACGCCACTCATCCAGCGTTTTCAAAATATCGCCGACTTTTTTCACAGATTCTTGATTCAGGGTGGGGTATTGCAAAAGAGATTGTATCTTTTGTTGCAAAATGGATTCGTTAATCATTGGAGTGATTCTCTTATACTAATTAGCCTTCCAGGAAGCACTAATTGATGGATGTGACGGATTGTTATTGATAGTACAACGCATTGAAGGATGTGACCGATTGTTATTAGATAGTACAACGCATTGAAGGATGTGACGGATTGTGATTTATTTAGATAGTACAACGCATTGAAGGATGTGACGGATTATGATTGATAGTACAACGCATTGAAGGATGTGACCGATTGTTATTAGATAGTACAACGCATTGAAGGATGTGACCGATTGTTATTAGATAGTACAACGGATTTCCTTCATTCTTGGAGATTGATAAGAAGAAAATCCGAAAAACCGTCAATCTGTTGTACTAACGGTTGGATTGTGATTGATAAAAATCCGAAAAATCCGGAAAGAAGTTGTGCTAACTGTTGAATTGTGATTGATAAAAATCCGAAAAATCCGGAAAGAAGTTGTACTAACGGTTGGATTGTGAGTGATAAGAAGAAAATCCGAAAAATCCGGAAAGAAGCTGTACTAAGATAAACGGATTGACTTCATTCTTGGATTGTGAGTGATAAGAAGAAAATCCGAAAAATCCGGAAAGAAGTTATACTAACTGTTGGATTGTGATAGTACAACGGATTGACGGATGTAACGGATTGATAAAAATCCGAAAAATCCGGAAAGAAGTTGTACTAACGGATACTATCCCATCGAGGGATAGCATCCGTAAAACCTTAGTAGTCCACGACTTCTTCAACACGACTCTTCACTTTGTCAAAAAGTCGTTTTGCTTTCGTTACCAATGTTTTTGACAACAAATCGGGTTTCCTCACGACGATATCCAGTGCATCCAACAACTTATTGTCCACCTGTGTTTCATTGACAACCACACCTACCCACGTCACAAGTGTCTTAACCGTTTTGGGATTAAAACCAAAAATACCTTTACTAACAGGTATTTCCTGTATATCGTAAAGGCGGATGTTGCCAATTTTCGCATTGGCAAAAGAGGGGTGATTGATGCTGATAAAAAACAGATCATCCTGTTTCATCACCCTCTTAATGAGTTCATGTTCTGGGTTTGCCCTCGCCACGAAACAGACTAAATCCCGGCGCCCAGACAAAAGGCGGTTAAGTTCAATCCGAGTATTCTCTTTATAAAAGAGCTTAATCTTCTTCAGATCTGGATCGAGCGTCATCAGACGCTGAAAAGTGCGTGCCGTGGTGCTGTTTTCTTCACCCACCGAAATTTTGATGGGTGTTTCCTGATCGTCCGTGAGATCATCATAACTCAGCACATTGTTACCCTTGTAGGCCACACAAAAGAGCGCTTCGGGCACCATTTTGCCACCGATTAACAATAAACTTTCATCGGGATCCTTTTCCGCTGTCATATTCAGTGCCACCACATCCAATGGACTTAACGCGACCGGCATGGTTCCCGATAAGAGATTATCAAGGTTTTCTTGATGGCTCCCGGCCGTGTTGGCAACCGCCGTATAGCCATATTCCTGTAAGGCCTCGCTTATCGCCGGGACAATGGCGTTGGGATAATCTTCAGAAAGCCCCCCAGTGCCGATTTTGATTTCTTCGGCATTCGCGGCTGTTACCGATGCTAGAAATGTGACGGTGGAAAGAAATGTTGTCACGTGTTTTGTCATCATTTTTTGGACCTCCTATTAACAAATAAGTGTAAGTACATAAATTTTTGCAAAAAAACTCAAATTTTCCCTTTCTCTCTTTGTCACCTATCACTCGATATTCAAGTTTTTGAGACCTATCAACCAGGGGCGTTGCCACGGGCGTAGATAATACGCACCTTCGGTGCTATAGCCCCAACGGGGCGGCGTTAATATAGCCAGGGGCAACGCCCCTGGTTAATAGGGGCAACGCAAAAAACTTGAACATCGAGTATCATTTCCCCTCCAAATGCGCGTAAGGAGGCAAAGTTTGGAGTCGTTTATCGTGTTGCGGTGTGCCCACGGTAAAATGATACATACTTTGATAGTGCGTGTCAGCTAACCCTAACAGACTATGAACCGCATCATCAAAATAGCACCCAATACCCGTACCTCGAACGCCAACTGCCTCAGCCTCTAAGTATAAGACTTGCCCAATGATACCCGCCTCCCAAAATAATCGTCTATACCCAAAAGGCCCAACCGCTAAGCCGGTTTCAAACTCCGCTAACATGCCCAGACTAAAAGCACTGTCAGCGGCGATTTCTTGATGACAAGACATTTGCTGGGCAATCGTTTGGGCATTACCACTAACCAATTGATAAAACTGTAAATGTGCTGGGCAATTTTCCGGTTTTA
>Ga0164315_10001959_pt1 | contig 15663 bp, 10 predicted proteins | sample GuaBasSedimGuay6_FD_113737 | JGI IMG/M metagenome (GOLD analysis project Ga0164315, IMG submission 113737) | Subseafloor sediment microbial communities from Guaymas Basin, Gulf of California, Mexico - Guay6, Core 4569-2, 0-3 cm | ecosystem: Environmental > Aquatic > Marine > Hydrothermal vents...
CTGAAATGCTGCTGTTGAGGCAATATTAATAATATGCCCAGTTTTTTTCGGAATCATATAGTTGCCAAAAAGACGCGATAATTTGGTTAAAGTGATGATGTTCAAAATTAGCATTTGCTCTTCATACTCAATATCCATTTTATCAAATGCTGCACTTATACCAAACCCAGCATTATTGATCAATACATCAACATTTAACTTTTGAGTCATCACCTCTTTGAATAGTTTATTCGCACTTTCCAACTGCGATAAATCCATTGTAATAACATGTACTTCAACCTTATATTGAGTTAAAATATCATTTTTTATTTCATCGAGTTTTTCGGCACGTCTCGCCACTAAAATTAGATTGAAATTATTCTTGGCAAATACATAAGCTAGCTCTTTACCAATGCCACTTGAGGCTCCTGTGATTAATACTGTTTGCATAAATTTAATATTTTGTTTTGTTAAATCTTAGTCGAATGAAAAATAACAACATTACAATGAGTTTAGAAAAAAACCTAGAAATTAAAGCCTATTCTAATATGAGTCCAAACACCACTATATGAATCATTGGCAGTAATCCCCACACTTACTGGCCCCAGAATACTCTGATATGCAAGCTCGACTCCAGCTCCAAGAATATAATTCTCAGGATTACCGATATAACTATTTTCTCCAGCCGGTAAATCATTTATGATATCCCTAATATCCTCCGCATAAAATAATCCATTTATTTTTGCTGAAAGATATAGGTTTTTATAAAACTCATAACGGAATCCAAGTCTATAGATAAATCCATTATTCATAAATATCGTATTCTCTGGCAAACCCAAGAAAGGAATCTGATTTGGGTCGCTTGGATACATTCCACCCACAAGATAGGTATGAATAAATTCTACATCTGGCTCTGATGATACTACAGTAAATACTTCATTGCTCATTACCCATTTCTTCGACAAGCTCTTATACGAGTCAAACAATAATGAAAATTGCAGAAATGGATCAGTTTGTAGAGAATAAAAATCATCAATATTCGGATTGGCTGCTACAGTATCAGGTTCAATATAATACTCTTCTTTACCATCGAGGCTTGATTCAACAAGAAATCTAAAATGGACTCCATTATTCGTAAAATACTTTTGATCAAATGTATTCAATTCAAAGGATAATCCAGCAAACCAACTTTTCGACTTGATATTAGAAATATCTGGATTCTCTGGATCTATCTTCTTCTTATAATTTGTCACTTCATATCGACCAAGTAAGTTAATACTCGAATTAATACTTGGAAAGAGGCTAATATCTCCACTGATATTATTCATATATCGAGTGTAATTTGCGACCAAAACACGATTATCATATACAGGGATATCACTAGAATAAAGATTATAGCTAACAGATGATCCTATTTTAGTACTGTACCCAAAATAATTAAAGTATCTTATTTTTGCAGCAGGATACTCAGATAGTCGAAACTTAAATTCCAATTTTGACATTGGAAGAAGTACATTACGGAATGTAGCATTTACTATTAAACCAATTTTCGATTCATTACGATATTGGATTGCAAAATTTAAGTATTTCGATTCTCTTTCTACAACATCATACTCTAACTTAACACCCTGGGTACTATCTGCTTTAGAAAAGTTATAACTCACTTTTCTAAATAATCGTGTTCCATATAAAAGATCCACTCTTTCCTTAATCTCAGCAGAGTGCATATATCTATTTGTACTATGTTTAAGCAATTTTTTTGTTAATCGCATATACTTTTTTTTCTTTATATGAGAATAATCTATCTCTGTAACATACACTGAATCCTTCAGTTCTGGTCGATCTTTTATTGAAACATCAAATTGCTTCATATAATCTGCCAGAGCATTCAACTCAGGCAGTTTCTTCTTTGCTGCATCATAACCTCTTTTATAGAACTCCCTAGAATTATTAAAATCCGCCGCACTCATATCATTGAGTTCAGGCTCCACATATATATCAACATTCTTACGTTGCTTATGAGCATCTAAAGTACCACCCATCATTGAGGATTGCTTTAGGATTGCTAAAAGTGAAGTAAGGTCTTCTTCAGGTAATAGCTGCCCTCCAGTATATACGCCTATTACAATATCAGCTCCCATATCTAGGACCACACTAACAGGGAAATTTTCAACCAATCCGCCATCAACAAGAAGCATCCCTTTATATTTTACAGGTTGTATAAAGGTCGGAATAGACATGCTAGAGCGCATTGCTAAAGCAAGTGGACCTTCAGAAAACACATAAGCCTTCCCTGTAAGAATATCAGTAGCTACAGCTCTATAAGGAATATAAAACTGGTCGAAAGATGTATCACTTGCAACAGAAATTGTTAACTTTTCAAATAGTAATTCAAGTTCCTGTCCTTTAATAGCACCTGATGGAAGGCCTGGTTTCCATCCATGGAAAGGAAGCTCTACGATATAATCTCCATAGTTTTTTTTCTCTTCCATATTTACTCTACGATAATTAATCTTATTACTCAAAACCTGATTCCAGTCTTGGTGATTAACAAGTGACTCTATAGAATCCACAGAAAATCCAATAGCGTAAAGAGCACCCACAAGGCTCCCCATACTTGTTCCTGCAATATAATCTGGATGAATACCTGCTTCTTCCATTACTCGCAGAAAACCAATATGTGCTATTCCTTTGGCGCCACCACCACTCAATACCAGACCAATCTTCGGACGGTCCCCTTTAAAACTACGTTTTGTATAAACAACTATAGAATCTTGACCCAAAAGTTGAGTTGAAAAACCAATCAGAAAAACAAGCACTAAGAATTTACGTAGCATAGCATTAGTTATATTAATTACATCTATTCCTCTTTACCTTTATTTATTCTACTCATAATTACACCTTTACTCTTACGCCCATCAATTTTAATAATCAACTCGTTATCAAAGTGTACCACACGAATATACTCATCCTCATAAACAGCCTTCATTTTATCTAACTTCTCCACATGATAAATACCATCTTTAATAAAAGGGTTGATTGTAAAATAACCCACATGGAAGGAGGTTAGGTTCTGGAAAAAATGAGTTCCCTGAGAAGGGTCGATTCTGTAATTGTCTAATCCTGATTCTACAATTAGGCGGGCTTCTGATATTTGTGGCCAACTCACTGGAATCCCAAGCCACGAATCGTGGGAGCCCCAGCGACCTGGACCAACCAGGGCATAATTCTTATTTTGTTTTGCAAAATCTGCATTTATTTTCTCTATCAAGGCAGGTAATTTAGGATTATTAGTGGCCTCAAAACCTTGAGGTTTTATATATACAATATCATGAATCCCTGTAATTACACCATTTCCTAGAGCAGAATCTGAAACAATAATCGCATCATCTTCATCTCTCTCTAAGATGTCAACTATTTGGCTTCCACTTGTCTCAACAATTGGCCTAATCTGAAGTAAACTAAAAACCATTTCATTAGTTTCGTTCTTATTAAGGTTTACTGCAAACTCTATTTCCACTGGATTATTCATCGCTGTTTGACCAATCTCTAAAACATCTTGTATTATTTCAGCTAATGGAAATTTATCATATTTTAAAACATGTGAAAAACTTACAATCTTTTTACCTTCCTCAACCCAACCATCTCTTACCATTTCCGAATGAAAATCAAATGTAGATAGCAACATTCTAAAACTAGAGTGTTTCGGTATTTGACGAATACTAAGTTTAATCAAATTAATATCATCATGAATAGAAGGTCTAAAACTATTCTGATCCATCTTTAGAGCATAAAAGTGCTTTTGTGTACTACTTAATGCCAACTCAGGTGTGGAAAGTTGTAATACCTTCTTTGGACTTTTAGGTGAAAACCTGAGATTGTGACCTCCACCATCCACAATATGCTTACCCAAACCCAATGCGAGTTCCACTACACCGTCTTCTGCTTTCTCGTCAATTACTGGATAAAAATTTACCGAGCGCGTTACACCAGAAAAACTGGGCATATACATATCGTCATAAACCATTCCACAAACCTCTTGAAGAACAATAGCCATTTTTTCCTCATCGATAACATTCTTTGTTGCCTGCATATAAGCTTTACTACTTTTGAAATACACTGATGCATAAACACTCTTAATTGCTTCTGCTAACATTCGCAATTTCAACTCATCATCACCTTGCATTGGAAGCATAAAGGTTGAATATATACCAGCAAACGGCTGATAATGTGAATCTTCTAAAAGGCTTGAAGACCTTATCGCGATGGGCTTATCAATTACTCGAATATATTCATTCAAATCTCGAAGTAAGCTTTTTGGAAGCCTAGACTTAATAAATCGTTTCAAAATCACTTCATCATCTTCATCACTTAATGCAATATCATAAAGATTATTACTCTCCATAAAAAGATCAAACATCTCCGTACTTATAACTACTGTTTTGGGAATTGTAATAAATACTCCAGGATATTTATGATGCATTTTATACTGTTTCAAAAGAACATCGATAAATGCGAGACCACGAGCTTTTCCGCCTATGGAGCCTTCACCAATTCGAGCAAACATCACATAACTATCAAATTTCTTTCTATAGTATTTTGCAATCACTCCGCGCGCAGTATTCTTCCGATAGCCAGATAAGGCTTGATAAATAAATTCCCGTATTTCATCCAAACTACCAAAATGCTCGACCCGCATATATTTGAACATATTGGCAATATGAAATAGTGCGCGCGCTTTGAGCCACTTTGAGAAATGATTTCTATTAACGTGATAGCTCAAAACTTCATCAGAGATTACTCGAACAAGCTTTTGTAAACTCTGCAAATCAGTAGCACGTGCTACTTCTTCACCAGTTCTTGGGCAATAAAATATAAAATCACCAAAAGCCAGATTCTCAATAATATATTCTTTCAATTCATGATTCAGCGATTTTGAATTCTTGTTTATAAACCCTGCCCGAAGGCGTTTGGCATGCCCTTCATTCTCTCCATCGGAAGATTGTAAAAGGAAGGGGAGAAAACGATCTTCTTTTCGAACCCGTTTACATAAACGCAATCCCGCTTGCTTATCTTGTTTTCCATTGCGTGGATAACTAATATCTGAGATAATCCCTAAAAGGTTATTCTTATATTTTTCATAATACTCTATTGCTCTCTCATAATTTGTAGCCAATAAAATTTTTGGACGACCACGCATCCGCATGGTTTTCTGGTGTTCATTTAAACCCTCGGCCATAAATTTTTTGGACTGATTGAATATAATTTTATAAATATTAGGAAGATAACTGGAGTAAAACCGAACCGAATCCTCAACCAAAATAATTACTTGGACACCAACCTCATTCACATCATGATCTACATTAATCATATCCTCCAACTGCTTTACAATAGCCATCATAATATCAGAATGGCCCAACCAACTAAAAACAGCATCAATTGATGATGTATCTTCATGTTCCAAACGCAAAGTTACCTCACGAGAGAATGGTGTAAGCAATACTACAGGAATACCCTCTTGAAGCTCCTTCATTTGCTTTGACATTTCAAAGACATCCATACCTACAACATTCAAAGTTGAGATAACCAAATCAATATTATCATTCTTTACAATTTCCAGAGCATCTTTAGCTTCTGTAACTTGAATAAATTGTGGTGGATAGCGCAAATTCAAGGCTACATACTCATTAAAAATCTGCTCATCAATACGACCATCCTCTTCCAGCATAAAGGCATCATAAGTACTACAGATTAAAAGAATTTTATTTACACGCTTATTCATTAGTTGTCCAAAAGCAACATCAGAATAATAGAAGTGACTATTTTCGCTTAAAGGCATAGGTTGTTTTCTTAAAAAATTGATAACAAAGATAGGAATAAATGTATTTATATGATCTATTTTAAAAATGAAAGTTTATTAGAAAATATGTTGGGTGTTGTGTTATGGTGAGTTGCTGTGATGTGGTAATCGTGTGAATCGACGAGTCGAACAACTAATAAAACATAGGTAATATCATATTACCGATTTTTATAACATTTTGTTACTAACATTTTGTTACTAACATTTTGTTACCTGACAATTATTTTATATATTTGCAATCCAAACTAATACATTATACACTATGTTTGACGACTTTAACCCTTTTGCACTTAATTCATACTTCGGCCCAGAATACTTTTGCGATCGTGAAGATGAAATAAAATCACTACTTACAAATGTAAAAAACATCAATTCTACGACTATAATATCACAAAGGAGGATGGGGAAAACCTCCTTAATACAACATTTATTCAGCTCATTACCAAAAAAACATATTGGAATTAACATTGATATTTTCGCAACGAATAACCGCAGAGAATTACTAAATGCACTCACAACTGCCATCGCCACAAAAGTACCAGCGAATAGTTCTTTTGGTAAAAGAGTATGGGATTTTATTCGTTCGTTACAACCAAACATTAGCTTCGACCCTCTAACCGGAAGTCCACAGGTGAGCATCAATATTACAACACCTGACAATGACAACTATATTGAATCCATATTCAATTTTTTGGAAAAACAACCCCAAAAAATAGTTATTGCAATTGATGAGTTTCAGCAAATTCTGAATTATCCCGAACAGGATACAGATGTTTGGTTACGTACATTTATTCAACGCTTAAATAATGTTACCTTTATTTTTTCTGGAAGCAGTACTCACCTAATGTCTGAAATCTTCTCTAACCCTGCAAGACCTTTTTTTAGAAGTACACAATTCATTTATCTAAAAAATATTGATTCAGAAATCTACACACGTTTTATTATTAAACATTTCAAAAAAGGAAAGAAGAAGATATCTGCTAGTGTTGTACAACAAATATTGAATTGGACACATGGGCATACCTATTATGTACAAGCCGTTTGTAGCAAAATATATGACATGCCAGTTACCGAAATTAATAACCAAACATGGAAATCTGCTGCAGCAGATATTCTCAAAGAAGAAGAAAATATTTTTATGAAATTTCGTGATTTACTACCTACAAAACAATGGCAACTCCTTAATGCTATTGCCATTGAATCAAAAGTTCATCAGCCAACAAGTGGAGCATTTATTTCAAAATACAATCTAGGAGCATCTGCCACCGCAATTAGAGCGCTAAAAGCACTCATTTACAAAGATATGATTTACATTGGAAATGACGAGGAGAATAAGAAATACTACGCAACCAACGATGTTTTCTTCGAGCGATGGGCACAATGGCGAAATTACTAAGCAAACGAAAATACACCACTCATATTTTAACTATTTTTGTACGCAATTCTTATTCGAAGAATAAAAACAAAATACACGAATGAAATTTGAATTACAATATACCGACCCAAGAAGTAATGCGCGAGCAGGGAAAATCACTACCGACCATGGAGTGATTGAAACTCCGATATTTATGCCTGTGGGGACTGCAGGAACTGTCAAGGCGGTTCACATAAAAGAACTTACCGAGGATACTAAAGCCCAGATTATTTTGGGAAATACCTATCATCTTTTTTTACGCCCAGGACTCGAAATCATTGAATCCGCTGGTGGATTACATAAATTTAATGGTTGGGATAAACCCCTGCTAACTGATAGTGGCGGATATCAAGTCTACTCTCTTTCTGATACTCGGAAAATAAAACCTGAAGGGGTTAATTTTCACTCACATATTGATGGTTCTAAGCATTTATTTTCACCTGAAAGAGTGATGGATATCCAAAGAACAATTGGTGCTGATATTATTATGGCATTTGATGAGTGCACACCTTATCCATGTGATTATGACTATGCGAAGAATTCGATGCATATGACACATGATTGGTTACAACGCTGTATTACACAATTTGATAATACAGAATCAAAATACGGGTTCAGCCAAACCTTATTCCCAATTGTGCAAGGGAGTGTATATCGTGATCTACGTAAACAATCAGCTGAAGCTATCGCTGAAACAGGCCGTGAAGGAAATGCCATTGGGGGTTTAAGTGTGGGTGAACCTCACGAAATCATGTATGAAATGACAGATTTGGTTTGTAGTATTTTGCCTAAAGATAAGCCACGCTATTTGATGGGCGTGGGAACTCCATCTAATATTTTGGAGGGAATATCACTGGGTGTTGATATGTTTGATTGTGTAATGCCCACACGAAATGGCCGTAATGGAATGCTTTTTACCAGCGAAGGAATCATGAATATGAAGAACGAAAAGTGGAAACGTGATTTTTCACCCATCGATCCAAATGGAGTTTCTTTTGTAGATTCGCAATACACCAAAGCCTATCTACGACATCTTTTTGTATCCAAAGAAAGTTTAGGCCCAATGATTGCCAGCTTGCATAATATTGCATTCTATCTTTGGTTGGTTGGTGAAGCTCGAAAGCATATTATCGCAGGTGATTTTGCTGAATGGAAACCTATGATGCAAAAGAAAGTGGAGAATCGTTTATAGTGTTGGAGAGACAAAAATGTTTTTACATCACAAGACCTTTGAGTAACTTTGTGCTTTCTTTGAGCAAGCTGTCTGCCGACAGACAGACTTTGTGATATATCTAAAGAGTTGTTACACAAAGGGCACAAAGAAACACAAAGAAATGTTTCCAGTAATACTTATTTTACTTGACGCATTTTATAATTGAAAATAAAAAATAACAACACAAAATATGATTACAAAAGAAAAGATAGTACGCAACTGGTTACCAAGATATACTGGGAAGAAAATTGAGGAGTTTGGAGAATATATTCTATTAACCAACTTCAATGATTATGTATCTATTTTTGCAGAAATAAATAGTGTTGACGTGGAAGGAAAAGGTAAAGCTATGCATACCGCTACAGCCAATAATATTACTATTATTAACTTTGGAATGGGTAGTGCTAATGCTGCTACGATTATGGATTTGCTTACCGCCATTCGTCCAAAAGCAGTACTTTTTTTAGGAAAATGTGGTGGACTTAAGCATATCAATAATTTGGGAGACCTGATATTACCTATTGCCGCCATTCGTGGTGAAGGAACATCAAACGATTATTATCCACCCGAGATTCCTGCATTACCATCATTTGCTTTACAAAAAGCGATTTCAACTACCATTCGTGAACATGATATGGATTATTGGACAGGAACTGTTTATACAACCAACCGTAGAGTTTGGGAACATGATGATAAATTTAAGGAATATTTAACCAATACTCGTGCAATGGGAATTGATATGGAAACTGCTACTATTTTCACTGTGGGTTTTCATAATCAAATTCCAACGGGAGCCTTACTTTTAGTATCGGACCAACCTATGATTTCTACTGGAGTAAAAACAGGCAGAAGCGATGCTTTAGTAACAAAGAATTTTGTACATAAGCAGGTGGAAATTGGTATTGATTCGCTAAAGCAATTGATTGAAAGTAAACAGACTGTAAAACACTTAAAATTTGATTAGAAGATAGGTGCATGACTTACGAAAAAATTATACAAGACATTCAGAATCGGGTTTTCTATCCTATTTATTATTTGCATGGCGAGGAAGCATTCTTTATCGATCATATTTGTAAAATGATTGACGATTCGGTGCTCAATGAAGGGGAAAAAGACTTTAATCAAACGGTGCTTTATGGTCGTGAAACAGATGTGCAAACCATTATTAGTGTTGCCAAACGCTACCCAATGATGTCGAGCCACCAAGTGGTTTTAGTAAAAGAAGCCCAACATCTTAAAAAAATTGATGAGCTACTTCCCTATATTGAAAATCCTCAGCAATCAACCATTTTAGTTATTTGTCACAAATATGGCAAAATTGACGGTCGTAGGAAAATTGGCCAGCTATTAAAAAAGAAGCATGTGCTTTTTGAGGCAAAAAAGATTTACGATAATAAAATACCTGCATGGATTACATCATATATTCAGTCCAAAGGCTATAAACTTTCACCCACAGCAAGTATGCTTTTGGCAGAGCATTTAGGGAGCGATTTGTCAAAAATTACCAACGAAGTTGAGAAACTCTTTATCAGTTTACCAAAGGGAACTGAAATAAATACTGATCATATTGAGGAGAATATTGGAATCTCTAAAGACTTTAATGTTTTTGAACTACAACGTGCATTAGGGAGTCGGCAGGTAGTGAAAGCCAATCAAATTATTAATTATTTCGCCTCTGACCCAAAGAACCATCCACCTACAATGGTTATCCCAATACTTTTCAATTACTTTAGTAATTTAATGGTTATACATACGCTCAAGGATAAATCACAACGATCAGTAGCTTCAGCACTTTCTATGAATCCTTTTTTTGTAAACGAGTTTATGTCGGCTTCAAGAAATTATCCCTATGATAAGCTCTTCCGCATTATTCATTTTCTAAGAGAGTACGATGCACTTACTAAAGGTGTTGGTAATGTATCCATTACACATTCTGATTTGATGAAAGAGCTAATATTTAAGATTCTACATACATAACACAAAATACTATGCGCAATATTGGCACCTATATACTTCTGGGATTTATCTACCTCACTTCACTCCTTCCCCATTGGATTCTGTACGCCATTTCTGATTTCAATTTTTTTATAATATATCATCTAATTGGCTATCGCAAAAAGGTGGTTTATGAGAATCTAAAGAATTCTTTTCCTGAGAAATCACATGAGGAGCTTAAAAGTATCGAGAAAAAATTCTTCCGTCATCTTACAGATGTTATTATGGAGACCGTAAAAGAGTTTACCCTCTCAGAAAAGCAGGCAAAAAAGCGATTTAAGTTTATTAATCCTGAAGTTTTCCAGCAACATTATGACAATGGCAAAAGCGTGATGATGACCATGGGACATTATAATAATTGGGAATATGGAGTGACAACCCAACTATGGGTTCCACAAGAATGTTGGGCAGTATATGGAAAAATTGAAAACCCTATTTTCGATAAATATTTGGTGCGTACACGAGAAAAATTTGGCTTTACCCTCTTCCCCATGGAAGCCACATACGATGTTATGCTCAACCATAAGCAAGGCAATAAGCTTTATATGTTTATGGCAGACCAGAGTCCACATCATGCTAAAATAAAATATTGGATTCCATTTCTTAATCAAGAAACGCCTGTTCATGTGGGAGCCGAAAAGCTATCCAAAATGATGGATTTGGCTGTAGTTTTTATTGATATCCAAAGAGTAAAACGTGGTTATTATGAAATCACTGCACATACACTTTTTGATAATCCTAAGGACACGGCAGAACATGAAATCACAGATAAATACTTCGAGATTTTAGAAAAGCTTATTCGCAAGAAACCTGAAAACTGGCTATGGTCACATAAGCGGTGGAAGTATAAAAAGGGTGTGAAGTATTAGTAGAAGAAATATTAATCTATAGCAATTCAGAAAATACTATCTTTGAATTTCACTCATCAAACAAATTCTATGCGAACACTTGTACTTTTATTGAATAGGCTCATTTTTTTAGTGGTTTATTTATGGGGAATAAGTAATGTAACATATGCACAAGAACTATGGGGAAGTACAATGATTGGTGGGACTGATAGTATTGGAAGTATTTTTAAAACCGACGGTAATTGTAATAATTTTACAAATGTTATTTCTTTTGAAAATAAGACTGCCTATGACAGTTATTATGCTGCCTTTTGTTTAACTCCAAACGGGAAAGTATATACCACTTTAAACAGGGGAGGGAAATATAATCAAGGAGCCATTATTAGTATCGATACAGCAAGTCACGAATTTGAAGAGTTTTTTAGTTTTGATAGTATTAATGGTGGTAAACCCAGAGGCGGTTTAGCATTGGCTCCAAACGGACTTTTATATGGCATGACTTCGCAAGGGGGATTGTATAATAAAGGTGTACTCTTTGAACTTGACCCTGTAAACAAAACATACACTAAAAAAATTGACTTTCAAGGGCCATCAAATGGCCGTTTTCCATATGGAAAACTTAGCCTTAGTGCGAATGGTAAATTTTACGGAATGACCTCAAAAGGAGGCTCTCTCGACTATGGAACCCTGTTTGAATATGATTATAATACAAATATTCTTACTGTAAAATATGAGTTTAATGGTTACCAAAACGGAATGATGCCACATGGGAGTCTTATGATGGCATCTAATGGCAAAGCATATGGTATGACCTCACTGGGAGGGACTAACAATTATGGTGTATTATTTGAATATGATATTATTTCAGACTCACTTATAAAAAAAGTAGATTTCGCTGGTATCAGTAATGGGCGCTTCCCTTATGGTAATCTTATTGAAGTTAGTAATGGCACTTTCTACGGAATGACCTCAGAAGGTGGGTCATCAGACAATGGTGTTATATTTAGGTATAATCTTAATACGAGTACCTTTTCGAAATTATTTGATTTCACTTATAATAATAGTGGACGAAACCCAATGGGTAGTTTAGTTTATACCAATGGATATTTATACGGACTTACTGTCCATGGAAGCAATAGTAATGCTGGAACTGTTTTCAAGTATAATCTTAGTTTACAAGCATTTTCTAAGTTATCGAATGGCGGCGGAAAAGGTAGTATGTTGAAATTACCAAATGGCCAATTATATATCCTAATAGGTTCTTATATCCAATTTAATGGAAATATTATCAAAGGCCTCGCTTATATATTATATCCAAATGGTGGATATAGTAGAACTTTGGTTGATTTTTCAAGCGCGATAAAAGGAGAAAGTCCTAATGCAAGCCTCTTTCAAGCAAATAATGGAAGGTTTTATGGATTGACTAAACAAGGTGGCAACTATAACGGTGGTGCACTTTACAAATTCAATGCTATAAATAATAACTTGAAGGCTGATATTAGTTTCATTAGGTATTTATTTGGAATAGAACCCGTTGGTGATCTTATTCAGACATCAAACAATAAAATATATGGAATGACTAAACTTGGGGGACTAAATTATAAAGGACAGATCTTCGAGTATGACATTAATAGTGGTACTATCACTACAGTCTATAGTTTTGGTGATAGTAGTGGAATTAAAGAGCCTTTCGGAAACCTTATATTAGCATCAAATGGTATGCTCTACGGAATGACTATGGAAGGAGGTTTCGCGTATTCTCCCATTATTTTTGAGTTTAATCCGAACACATATGCATTCAGTAAAAAAGTTGACATGTATATTAATGGTGTTGCATTAGGTTTTGGCATACTAATCCAGGCATCAAATGGAAAAATATATGGAGCAACTAATACAGCAGGTCCAAATCACGCTGGTACTATATTCGAATACAATATTAACTCCAACACCATAAGTACAGTATATTCTTTTGGCACAAATTTACAAAACGGAAAAAACCCAAGTGGAGGTTTGGTTGAAGGCAATAACTCAAAACTCTACGGCACAACGTATGAAGGAGGATTGTATAATAAAGGTGTCATTTATGAATTTGATTTCTTAAACAAGACATCAACTGTTGTACATAGTTTCTCAGGGATAAATGGTACAAGACCTATTGGTAGTTTATTGTTTGCCTCTAATGGTAATTTTTATGGAATCTGTGCTAGTGGTGGAACTTATAATAATGGTACTATCTATGAGTTGAATATGAATTTAAATACCTTGAGTACAAAACATGATTTTATTAAAAAATCATATCCTAATTCCAGCTACTATCCTCACTTAATTGAAGTTAGCAACTACACCTCAATAAGTGAAAATAATTATAACTCACAATCTTATGACAATAACCTGGTTTGCTATCCAAATCCTACTACTGGTGAACTAACTATTAACCTATTGAAAGAAACTGAGATTATTCAACTAATATTAAGAAATAGCCTTGGAGCAAAAATTCAAGAGCAAAAATTCAAGAATACGAAAAATATCCAACTTGAATTGAATGTGCCGAGTGGATTATATTTTCTTGAAATTCGCACTGGAGATAACAATAATATTCTCAAGGTAATTAAAGAATAGCCATGGGCTGCAATTTAAGCAAAGCAAAAATTACCCTTCAAACTCAAACTTCTCTACAGCCTCAAAAGCCTGATTCCGTAGATAAGGTTCAAAACCAGCTTCACGAATAGCACGCTGAATTCCTTCTTCATCAAATTGATGGTCGGCACCAGCCACTGAAACTACGTTTTCCTCAATCATAATAGAACCAAAATCGTTTGCTCCAGCATGAAGTGACAGCTGTCCCGCTTGCTTTCCAACGGTAAGCCACGAGGCCTGAATATTTGGGATATTGGGCAACATAATTCGGCTAATGGCGATAAAACGAATATATTCGTCAGTGGTAATATGAAATTCTCGCTTCAAACGTTTTTTCAATGCTGTTCCTTCAGCCTGAAATGGCCATGGAATAAAAGAAATGAAACCTAGCGTTCCTTCGGGCTTCATTGCTTGCACCTCACGAGCGCGTACTAAATGTTCAAATCGATCTTCAATAGTTTCCACATGGCCAAGCATCATCGTAACTGAGGTTACCAAACCTAATTTATGTGCTTCCTGCATTACTTCTAGCCACTCATCAGCAGTACATTTATTTTTTGAAATTTCTGCTCGTACTCTGTCCACTAATATCTCGGCTCCTGCTCCTGGCAAACTATCCAAACCTGCTACCATCAAACGCTGTAATGTTTCTTTATGAGTCAATTTACTCAAACGAGCAATATGCGCCACCTCTGGAGGACCTAAAGTATGCAGCTTAATATCAGGAAACTCGGCTTTCAAACCAGAAAAAAGCTCCTCATAATACTCAATTCCCAAATCAGGATGAAGCCCGCCTTGTAGCAATAACTGTTGTCCTCCAAAAGAATATAACTCCTCTATCTTTTGACGATACTCTTCTGGCTTGGTTATATACGCTTTGGAAGAATTTTTTCCAGTATAGAAATTACAGAACTGACAACCAGACTCGCAAACGTTGGTATAGTTTACATTCCGGTCGATAATCCATCCTACTTTTGGATTGGGATGCAACTTCATACGAATCTTATGACCTATGGCCATCAAGTCAGGTGTGGAAAGTTGTGTATATAAAAACTGGCCTTCTTCTGCTGTAAGAAACTTACCATCAAGGGCTTTATCTGTAAGGGTATTTATATTCATAATAGTATTCAATAAAGGGATTACTTGATTATTCGTTTTATCCCATTCTTTAATATTGCAACGTGAAAATTTAATAATAATCCTAACTTATAATTACCTAATCTTAAATAAGTAAGTACTTGTGCGGTATGTACATCTGTAAATGACTCAACTGTTTTTATTTCTATAACTACTTTATCCTCAACAAGCAAATCAATTCTATAACCATGATTGAGTTTAACTTCTTTATATACTACAGGCATTGGCTTTTCTTTAATTACTCTCAAACCAGCTTGTCTTAATTCATACAAAAGACATTCTTGATATGCAGACTCTAAAAGGCCAGGACCCAATTGTTTGTGAACGTCAATAGCACAGCCAATAATTATATTTGATAGTTCATTCTCTGTCATTTTACAGTTTATTTTATAAAATTTTTTATCGTAATTATTGCACAAAGCTACGCAAAGGAGACACAAAGAGCACAAAGAGACTATCCTTATTGATATTATATCTCTTCCAAAATTACTTTGTGTAACTTTGAGCTTCTTTGAGAAACTCTGTGTTACAGTTACTCAAATACGACACAATTATCACATAATTAGCAAGTCATCTAACA
>Ga0164315_10001960_pt1 | contig 15663 bp, 17 predicted proteins | sample GuaBasSedimGuay6_FD_113737 | JGI IMG/M metagenome (GOLD analysis project Ga0164315, IMG submission 113737) | Subseafloor sediment microbial communities from Guaymas Basin, Gulf of California, Mexico - Guay6, Core 4569-2, 0-3 cm | ecosystem: Environmental > Aquatic > Marine > Hydrothermal vents...
CGCAGCGGGCATGAAGGGTCTTATGGAAATCATTCTGGCCACTCATTCCGGTATGAGCGCCTCTGACTTCGCACAGGAAGCCGGCGACTGGCTGCGCACCACCGATCACCCGAAGTTCAAGCATCCCTATGTCGACGTCATTTACCAGCCGCAGCTTGAACTGCTTGAATACCTGCGAATCAATGACTTCAAGACCTTCATCGTTTCCGGCGGTGGCATCGCGTTCATGCGCCCGGTGACGAAGCAGGCCTATGGCATTCCCCCGGAACAAGTGGTGGGCTCCAGTGTTGTTACCGAATACAAAACGGTAAACGGCAAGCAGGAACTGATTCGTATGCCGAAAATCAACTTCGTCAACGATAAGGCGGGCAAACCTGTTGGTATCGACCAGCATATCGGTCGCCGCCCGATACTGGCCTTCGGCAATTCCGATTCCGATATGCAAATGATCGAATACGCCAAGGCCGGTGATGGTCGACGCCTGGCCTTATTCGTTCATCACACCGACGCGGGCCGCGAGTTCGCCTACGACCGTAAAAGCCATGTCGGCACCCTGGATAAAGCCCTGGACCAGGCTGGCGCCAATGGCTGGATTATTGTGGATATGAAGAAGGACTGGAAACGAATTTTTCCCTTCTCCAAATAGCCCGCACATACCGGGGACACGATATTTTATTGGATTGAGTTCAATAAGGGGACGCTACCCTTTATCAAGACGGTCTTCCTCAAACACCAGGAGTACGTTAATATCGACCTTGATCTGCATGGATGCTGGATCAAGGAGATTGTTATGCCAAGGATTGCGAGGACCGTTATCGCGGGCCTACCCCATCATGTCACACAGCGGGGCAATCGACGCTGTGATGTCTTTTTTGATCATCAAGACCGGACCGCCTACCTGTCGTGGTTATCTCAGTACTGCAGGGATAATAATGTAGATATCCTCGCTTATTGCCTGATGACCAACCACGTACATTTGGTCTTAACACCACATACGTCTGATGGACTCCATCGTACGCTCAAGCCGCTGCATATGCGCTATTCCCAGCGTATTAACCGACGGCAGGGTTGGCAAGGGCATTTGTGGCAGGGCCGGTTTTTCTCCTCTGCGCTGGATGATGCGTATTTGTGGTCAGCTATACGCTATGTGGAAACGAACCCTGTTCGTGCCGGAATGGCCCCCCGTGCGGAACTGTATCCGTACTCCAGTGCAGCAGCGCACTGTGGATTGCGGGAGGATGACTTGTTAACGGATTCAGGAATAGCGGTTTTCGATTGGTCGGTGTGGCTGTCAGAGAAACAAAATGATGAGCAGCTGGGAATTTTACGTAGAAATACTAATAAAGGCTTGCCCAGTGGAAGCGAAAAATTTGTCAAGATACTGGAGTGCCAGGAAAACCGAAAATTGGCTTATCGGCCACAGGGCAGGCCCAGGGTAAAAGGGTTGCGTCCCCTTTAAGATGCAAGATCTGAAGTTTCCTTAAACCGGCTGCAAAAATTACAAAAAATATTGCTTGAGAATGGATTGGATGGTGCGCTGCTGTTCCACTCTCGCGATATATTCTATTATACCGGAACGGCGCAGCCGGGCTGGCTGGCAGTCACACCTGACAGCTTCGTACTGGCTGTCAGCTCCGGCGCAGATTTTGCGGCCAGAGATACCGGCTGGACTGCACCGCAGTTAATCATACAGCGGGATCACGTCAAGTTATGCCAATCACTTTTCCCCGGTGAGGCCCGGAGGATCGGTACCGAACTGGATTTAATGACAGTACCGACCTACCAGCAAATTTCTGCTGCACTGGGTTCAGGAGAGCTCGTCAATATTTCACCCCAAATCATGGCCCAGCGCAGCATTAAAGATGAGCACGAAATTGCTGCCATTCGCAGGGCGATTATTTCAATCGACGCCGGTCATCAGGCAGCACTGGAAAAAATCCGGCCTGGTATGACTGAACTGGAAGGCTCCGCTATTATCGAAAATGGACACCGGCTGGCCGGACATGAAGGTGCTTATTTTATGCGCAATATCGACTTTACAATGGGTCGCGGCCCTTTTGCTTCCGGTGAAAATCTGGCTGATATCAGCGGTGTCGTTTTTACCATTTCCGGGATTGGCCTCAGTCCCGCTGTACCGGCTGGTGCCTCGCAGCGGAAAATGAAAACAGGTGATTTGATCGTCTGTGACATTCCAACCTGTGTGGATGGTTACCACGCAGACCAGACACGCACTTACGCACTGGGAAAGGCACCAGAAAAAGCCCTGAAGCTGCACGAACAGATTAAATCTGTTGCAGATCACTTAATTAAAAATATTCGTGCCGACTGGAGCGCCGGACAAGCTTTTGCAGAGGCTAAAATGTTCGCCGAAAAATTGGACATCGCTGCAGAATTTCTGGCATTCCCCAATGGCAAACGCGCCCACTTTGTCGGCCACGGTATTGGGATCGAAGCCAACGAGCCACCTTTTTTGTCGCGTGGCTCAAAAGCGCCGCTTGCCGCAGGAATGGTATTGGCCATCGAACTGCACGCTTATGCCGACGATGGCACAATGGTCAAGCTCGAAGATAATATTTTACTGACTGAAGATGGTGCACAATTATTAACCATCTCGCCACGCGAACTAACAATTATCCCTCCTCCTGAAAAATAAATGCAGGCTGGAATATGTTAAGAGACCTTTGTACGAACAGCGCATATAACTAACTGAGTTCTGGTTCCGGGTCAGAACTTTTTGACTCTATTTTCCTGCTGAATAGATCTGCCATGCTTCAAGCGAGTCGCCAGCTCGTGAAAGATTTTTGGACATCTCGCCAACGCGACAGCCATTGTTACCCGGGTCGTTTTGCACCCATGCCGTTTCGCCATAACCTCGTAAACTCGTTTCTGGCCAGGCGGATAAAGAGGTCAGAGTTGTTGATATTTGGATTGGGGATGCTTAACTCTTTGTTCCGCTTCCCCAGCTATTCAACAATAACAACCCACCAGCCCTGCTAGAACCCAAGTCAACAAGGGTGCATCCGCAACCATTCTAGGAACATAACCATCTAACCCAAGAATAATGGCCGCAGCAATAATCAGCGAGCCACCGGTAATCGGATAAAACTTGGTGAAGCATTTCGGGGATTTCTGGGAGCTGTTCTGCCCAGTGTGGGAGTTTGTCTTTAATACGGCGGGCTGTGGCTTTGGGGCCGATTTTTTCTTTGTACCATTCTTCTAGGAATGGTTTGGCGGTACCCCATAGGTCGAAGTCTGGATAAAGCTCTCGTCCTAACCCTTCGATATTAAGCAGAGTTTTTTGCAGTAGAACCAGCCCTACAGAGGTCATTCGGCCCAAACCATCAACAACAGTGGCTGGAAAACCGCGCGCAAGAAGGTGGGATTATCTCAAGTCAGAGTACACGATTTGAAACACACTTTCAGACGCAGGCTACGAGCTGCTGATGTACCACTGAAAACCCGAAAAGTGTTGTTGGGCCACCGTAACGGTGACATCACAACACACTATTCCGCCCCTGAGTTGGAGGAGCTATTGGTGGCGGCAAACAAGGTCTGTGAGGAGAAGTCCGGCAAAAGTCCGGCACTGGTTATGCTCAAACAAAAAACGGCTAGCGCGTGATGGGCTAACCGTTTGATAACCGCGAAGAAATTTGGCGCGCCTGGCACGATTCGAACGTGCGACCGCCTGGTTCGTAGCCAGGTACTCTATCCAGCTGAGCTACAGGCGCGTAGAGGGACGGTACTATAGGGAGGAACCTTTTTTGAGTCAAGGACTTATGGGGCTACTCAGACGCCCCCGTTTGCGTGAGTCTGTTTACAGGCCCCTGAAAACCTCCCCACCTCAGTCGCAAGCTGATTTAGCTTTTCGACACTGCGGGCCACCAGTATCATGTCGTGACCGTGCTCGGCGAATACCCGGGCCATGGCCTCCCCAACACCGGAGGACGCACTGGTAATCAGTACAGTTTCCCTGTTATCTCCCATCCTGACACCGCCAATGATCCTAACGGATGTACCCGGGGTCGGAATTCAGATATAAGCGGATAGGCCAGTTGGTGTCCTTCCCCAGGCGGATTACCAGGCCGTAATTATCGTTATCGTAGTCATCCAGCCATTCGTAGGTGATATCCAGGGGTTCGGGTTTCTCGGGTTTCTCCGGTTTTCTGCCGACCACCACCACTTCCTCGATAGCATCCGGGTGGCGAATGGCCGATTTGGGAATAGCCAGGGTAATCTTACGGGTGCCCGTGCCATCAGTGTCCTCGATTTCCCGCAGCTCGGCACCGAGAGCCTCGTCGCGAGAGCCCTTGACCAGTTCCATCCAATCGGAATGCAGGAGTACGTTGTCGATCTGGGCCAAAACAGACAGGGATAGCAGCAACCCACACAAAATTAATAGCCTGAAGTTTTTAAAACGCATAATGAACCCTCGCCAAGTTTGACATACCAGCTGCCGATCTTATGAGAATAGCTGAAAATCCTTATCGTACAAACCCGCGCAGCAGGGACCCCCTACATTGTTACAGAAATCGCCACGACAAAGATATGATTCCAATCAATTCCTTACACTGCGAAAATGTATGATAATGCCCTGATCATTTCACTTGGAGAGATACCACCGTGAGCAACTCTGAACAAATCGAGTACTGGAACGGGGAAGCCGGCGAGCGCTGGGCGCGTGAAGACGAGACCATGGCGCGGCTGTTGCACCCCGTCAGCACAGCCCTACTGGACCATGCCGCAATAGAGGGATGTCTCAACGCGCTGGATATAGGCTGCGGTGGGGGCAGCCAGAGTATGATGCTTGCCGCTCGGCTCGGGCCAAATGCTCGCGTACTGGGCCTGGACATTTCCGAACCCATGCTTGAGGTGGCCCATGGCAAAATTGCCGGGATCGGTGAACACATGGCGGATACCACGTTCCTGCACGCGGACGCCGCCACACATACTTTCGAGACAAACGATTTCGACCTGATTTTTTCCCGCTTTGGTGTGATGTTCTTCGACGACCCGGCGGCGGCCTTCAGTAATATACGCAAAGCCCTGCGGTCACAAGCTCGTTTGGCTTTCTCTTGCTGGCAGAGCCTGCAAGACAATGACTGGGCCCGTATCCCACTACGGGTGGCCCTGCAACACCTGCCACCCCCGGAGGCACAGGACCCCCACGCGCCGGGCCCCTTCGCCCTGGCCGACCCACAACGCGTGGAGGCAATATTACAAGCAAGCGGTTTCCGTGATATCGCGGTGGAATCGTTTGCCAGGGACATCCGCTTCGGCGAGGCCTCGACACTGTCCAAGAGCGTGAGAAAACTGGTCTTGATAGGGCCGGTCGGCAGACTGATCGCGGGCCAGGAACCGGACGTACTGGAGCGGATATTTACCTCAATGGAGGAAGTACTGGCGCCCTACTACCGCGAGGGTGCTCTCCACCTTCCGGTGGCTATCTGGTTTGTTACCGCGACAACCGATTAGAGGGGACGATTATAAGGTTAGAAAGCCAAACGGTCGCAATTTATTCTGCGGGAGTGTCAAACGGCACCTGATTCCGCCTGCCACGCAGCCAGTTAAGCGCCCGCAGTACCCCGGGGCGCTGCACCAACCAGCGCTCCAGTTGGTATTTGCCCGGAAAATTCATCATTAACAGGCCGAGCAGCAGGGTCAGAAAGCCCTGCCCGGGGGTCACCAGCAGCACCAGCCCCAGCAGCACCAGCAATGCCCCCAAAAAATTCTTGCAGACGCCAAGCAGCAGCGCAAACACCGGCTCATCGGCCGTTTCGCGCCACGCAGCACGCTGTGGGCGGGAAAAATAATCGTGCGGCAAACGAGTCACCACCCAGGGCACACCGATAATCGTGCCAATCATTGCCAGCACGGACAACCCGGTTCCCCACAGCAGCAGTTGTTGCCAATCCAAACCCAGATCCATGATGCCATTCTACCTGCTGAATGAGCGCCACAAAACCGGGGCGGCTCCTATGGGATATACTACCTTAAGGATTGTAAGTGCTCCTTCGAATTGTTGATGGGGACTGGTAAATAATGATTAACGGCAAGCATAAATCGCGCTAGACTTACGTGAATAAGAATCAGGAAACGACCACTGTGTTTGAAAGAATCATTCTGTTCGCTGCCATCATTGGCGCTGCCTACTGGTATTGGTCCGGGCCCTATCAGGCGCGAACAAACCCCAGCTATGAAGAGCGCCTCAACAAAAACACTGAAGATATGGGGCTGTGTATGCGTGGTGCCGCTTACCAAATGGGTGCCACAGGGTCCGGCACCGGCCCGGAAGTCGCTGAGAAAAACTGCGCTAAAAAATACAACCTTTACGAGTACGAGGGTCGCTGGCATAACTACGACGTTAAAAGACCAGACCAACAATAATCACCCCCAGCAACCGATCAACCCTGGTTTACTGCACATCTATAGACTCACACCATCCGCGTAGCATAGCGGTCAGCTGGGCTCGCCGCTCAGCTACTTTCTTCTGGTTGCGAATATCATCAAATATTTTTCCCAGCTGCCTGCGCTCTTTCTCGCTCAGGCCTTCCAGTAAGGGCTGATTCAAATCCATTTCAGTTCTACTGGCGTGGGTGCGCTTGCAAACGCTGAACAGGTGCAACAACGCACGGCCCAACAGCACAAATGGAAAATTGACATTTCTCGAAGGACCATAGGTAATGGATTTGCCTCCGGTGGGTATGCCCTTGACTTTAACCTTCCCTATTTTCTCCGCGTAACGCCAGGCGCCAATCCCACCTGTCAAAGCGCCACCCGCGCCGGATACCAATGTGCCCAGACCGCCGAGAAATCCACCGCTGCCTACATCCAGGGCAAGCCCGGCGCCGCCTCCGGCTATACCACCCACCGATGAGGCTACCGTTATCAGAGAGCGTTTACTCAGGCCCCAGAGATACCAATCTTCCACATTAAAAAGATCAGACTCCTCCAGACCCAGCCCCTCCTCCAATTTATCAATATCGCGGTAGTAGAAAAGCTCCTCGACCTCCCTCCTGCACTGCCGCTCTCGCTTGACCAAATGCTGCTTATACTGGGTAAACAGTACCTTTTGAACGGGCTTTTCGGGAATTCCATCGGGTATCGATTTTTCCACGCTATAGCCCAGGGACTCGACAAGAAGGTCAGTAATAATGACGCTCGCGGTTTGATGTTGTAACTGCCGTTCGGAGCGCAGCACCTCGACGGCCCTGCCCAGAGGCGCGCGCCAATCTGCATCCAGGTGGCCAAATAGCGTCAATATATCCATTTGTTTGGTAATTTCCGCACGATGCGCATCAAACACCCGAACGGTTTGAAAAAATTGCCCCAGCCCCGCTGTCCATTCCTCGATAAAGTCCTGGTTTTCTATCGGGTTGATTAACGCCAGGCTGGGCCGGCCGGCCCAGCGCAGTATTTCCATCTCCGCTTCATAATCGGCGCCAAAGGGACAAGATCCGTCAACTACATAGATAATGCCGGCGCCTTCAGAAATGGGCTTAAGCATTTCGTATTCTTCTTTAAAGCGGGGGTCTTGTGCGTGCTGCTGTACAAACTTCTCCACGGTTTTGGGCCGCTCCGCGGCACTGTCGCAGTGCTCGTTAAGCCAATCGAGAACTGCCCTGGCGCGCTGGATGCCGGGCGTATCCACTAACTCGTAGAGGGTCTCGCCGTCCACTCGCATGGGAAAAGTACGAGCTTCTATGGTGGAACCCGCCCGTGCGTCTATGTACACGGAGTCATCGCGGGCAAGGGTAGCGACAATGCTGGATTTACCTTTGTTCGGCCGCCCAACGACGGCGAAAACAGGTGCGCTCATACTGCGACAATCCCTATGGAATCAGTGCTGCTCATATATTCTCAAGGGCACGGACGTCGACCACAGCAAATTGCAGCGATCGTGAGAAGTTGCGCCAGTCCTCCATTTTTTCCTCGGCAACAGGTCGTCGCGGCAGGGCCAGCAGGTACACGGTGCAACGGCTGACATCACTGAATTGCGCGAGAAAATCAGCCAGGTCGGCCATGGGTGGTTCCCATGACTTTACCACCACCAACAGATGGTCAATACCGCGGTCGGCTATTTTTTTCGCTTGTTCCTTGTCCTCAGCCAGCGGCCCGGCACCCACGCTGACTATATTTTCTGCGGGCACCGCGGCGAACTCCTCGAATTCGTGCACCCTATCCGCCACCAGCGCCCCCGCCCAGCTCAGCAGAAAAAAACGTCCGTCCGGTGGTGTATTTTCGCGCCTGCTCAAGCCACGGCTTTTCCCCAATGTCATATGCCGGCCACCGACGGCACCCTGAGTTTCTACAATGGGCGATTTCATCCGGGCTAAAACCAGATCACTGCGGGGGTATGCAATAAAGGCAGCCTTGATAAACCGTCTGAAATAAAATCTGGAGACTAACCACAGTACCACGCGTGGCAGTAATGCATAGCAGGCAAGCGACATGAACAAAAATGGCCACCAGCCGCGCATACTCTCGATATCGGCCTGGCCCAGCTCGGTGAGAGCCGGGTGAAAGCGACTATCCACTATGACCTGCGCATCCACAGTGGCCGCCGGCAACATGGAAGACCAGGGCAGTGCCATAAAATTCGTGACATCCGCGGCCAGATCATCACTCAATTGAAAGGTCGAGCCCCACACAAAGGTGAACTCGCTGAGAGCCAATACCACCAGAAACCCCAGCATAGCCCCTATGGTGAACAGTGCGCCCATTTCCTGGCCGTAGCGCAGGAAAGTAATGCGCAGCACCGACTGCGCTTCGCGGAAATAGCGCAAGTCGGGATAGATTCTGGAGAACATCAGTTTCACCGGGTTCATCGGCAGAGCGATGGGGGTATTACCTCTCACCGTCGCGAACATCGCCCAGGCCGAAAAACATGACATCACAAACTGCAGAACAACAAAAATCAAAACAAATACCAAAACATTAACCAACCCCTTGCCACTGGTCAGCAGGAGAGACATCATGGCGGTGAACCCGAAGAAAATGGCGATTGCCCTGGCCATATAAGCCACGGCGGCCTCGCTTAGCCAGGTGTCGCCGGACTTTTCATTTGCTGGCCGTTGGGCTGAGACCTGTTGCAGCCAATACAGTAATCTGGTGCTGTCTTCCCGGGCATCACATGCCAGGCCTATACGATGATCCCTGGTCCTGAGCGCTTTTATGGAAGCCTCTTTATCCAGCTCCAGCTGCGCGGCGAGCTGATACAGGTCAGACAGGTAGGGTATTTTTCTTGTCATTTAGCCGGGGTAAGCGAAGAAAATGGCTGGTTGCGCGCGGTACTATAGCATACGCCCACAGTCCGACAAATGTCAGCGTGCCAGCTCCGGGCGCGCCATTGTTGATACCGGCCTCATTGCATACCCCGTACTGTGATAACTGGTTCACATTCTGGGTAAAGTGTTAAGCATTTACATTGCTACGAATTTTGATCTGTGATGCAGTAGCCCCCATGCAGATATTTTCATTCTGCCAGGGCTGAACACACCGGAGGACGTATGTCGGAATACGAAAGGCTTATCAAGCCTGAGTACATAAAGAAAGAAATCAAGCGTCAACATCTGGACTGGATGGACGTGATGGGCAAGCAGGTTAAAGTGAATTTTGCCCAACACGTTGTGCAAGTAAAAAAAGATGGGGGGCGAGTCAAGTAACCCCCCCCTTCCGCTGGCGTTAGCCGGCGTTGTGATACACGTTTTGCACGTCTTCCAGATCATCAAGCATGTCGATAAATTTATCCAGCGCAGCCTGTTCCTCATCACTTAGTGGCGACGTGGTTTGCGGTATAAACTGAATCTCATCCACTTCGAAATCCAACTCACCAAAAGCGTCTACAACAGCCTGCCTGGCCTTGAAGTACTCCGCATGTGGGGCAAAAACCGTCACCCTGCCATCTCCACTCTCGATATCAGTGACATCGACATCAGCCATCATTAACGCCTCCAGTACGGCCTCTTCGTCATCACTGGCAAACACAAAAATGGCACTGTGATCAAACATATGACCGACACTGCCCTGCGCACCAATCTTGCACTTGGCCTTGGTGAAGCACTGGCGCACATCCCCGAAGGTGCGATTGGGATTGTCAGTCAGGCAATCTACGATCACCAGACAACCACCGGGCCCGAAACCTTCATAGCGCGCAGTGGCAAAGTCTTCATCGCCGCCTCCCTTGGCCTTGTCGATAGCCTTGTCTATAACATGGGTGGGCACCTGATCTTTTTTGGCCCGCTCAATAAGACTGCGAAGTACCAGATTGCCAGCGGGGTCGACCCCTCCAGACTTGGCTTTTACATAAATCTCTCGGGCATACTTGCTATAAACCCGCGCTTTGGCATCTGACGTTTTAGCCATTGAATCTTTACGATTCTGGTAGGCTCTACCCATAATAATAATCCAATTAAAGTGAAACTGAGTAAAAGTTACAGACTGGGCAATATAATCGCTCCGGGCCATAGTATCCAGTGGTAGTTTAGTGCTAATTGACTGAATTGGGTTTTCTCAGCATGGCGTGGGGCTTCGCTTTTTATCTCATCGCCGTGGGCCTGGAATCCTTTTCCCCGCTGACAGTGGTGAACATCCGTCTCCCTGATAATAGGCGTGCTGATGGGTATAGCGATGACGCAGAATCACAGATCTGTGAAATATGATCAAGCGAGTTAATGCCCCTGGCCACCCAGCCGTTTTTACATGGTATATACTCAGGCGCCAGCGGATTTCCAAACACATCAGCCGTATGTGGCCGCCGTGAATGTGGCCTAATGGCCGCGAACCGGGAAAGGCGGGAGTAGATTAGATGGAAAGCGAGTCTATGCTTTTGTGGGGACTGGTCTTTGGCTCAATTGGCCTGGGCTTATTTGTCTATGGCCGAAAGCAGGAAAAATTGCTCCCCAAATACTGTGGGGTTACATTGATGGTCTTTCCCTACTTTGTCCCGAATGTCTATTGGCTGGTAGGTATAGGTGTGGGTCTATTGGCCCTACCCTACTTTTTGCGCAGCTGAGGAGCCGCCTGAACATGGCAATCAACTGGTATCCCGGCCACATGCACAAGGCCAACAAGGAGATGACCGAGATCTTACCGCAGGTGGATCTGGTCATAGAATTACTGGATTGCCGATTGCCCTACAGCAGCCAGAATCCTGCCATAACGAAGCTTGGAAAAAACAAACCCTGTATTAAAATTTTGAGTAAATCCGATCTGGCGGACCCGGATATTACCGCGCAATGGCAAGCGTATTTTGAGAGGATGGCCTCAGTAAAAACCTTTCTCACCACGCTGAACCAGCCCGACAGGGCGCAAAAATTTTTACACCTGTGTCACAAACTGGCCCCTGCAAAGTCCAAAATGGGCTCGAACATACTGGCTATGATTACCGGCATTCCCAATGTGGGAAAATCCACGTTAATCAACGCCGTGGCGGGCCGCAAGGTGGCTAAAACTGGCGACGAGCCCGCTATCACCAAGGGGTTACAAAAAATCAGATTGGATCATGGCATCATTTTTCTGGATACCCCGGGCATTCTTTGGCCAAAGATTCACAACGCCAATAGTGGCTATCGCCTGGCCGCAACAGGTGCCATCAAAAATACCGCAATGGAAGTTGAAGATGTCGCCCTGTATTTAAGTGGCTTTCTGCTCCAACACTACCCGCAACTGCTGCTGGACCGGTATGAACTCGGCACCATCCCGGCAACAGACATTGAGTTTCTTGAGCTAATGGGGACCAGGCGCGGGTGTCTCCGCGGCGGTGGCCACGTTGATTTAGAGAAGGTCTCTGCCATTTTAGTCAATGAGTTTCGCGCCGGAAAATTAGGCCGCATTACGCTGGAAACACCCGACATGATTTTGGCCGAAGAAAAAATTGTGGCGCAACAACGCCGAGAAAAAGCCGCACGTGACGAGTTGAGAAAGAAAAAGAAACAGGGATCCCGGGCGAACTCTGGCCGGAGATAGTCGCCCGTCCCGGGCTCAGAAAAAGCCCAGGGGGTTGATGTCGTAGCTCACCAGCAAATTCTTGGTCTGCTGGTAGTGCTCCAGCGCCACTTTGTGGCACTCCCGGCCGATACCTGATTTTTTATAACCGCCAAACGCGGCGTGAGGGGGGTAGATATGGTAGCAATTCAGCCACACCCGACCGGCCTTGATACCGCGACCCATGCGGAAGGCCCGGTTGGTATCGCGGGTCCAGACTCCAGCGCCCAGGCCGTATTCTGTGGCGTTGGCGATAGCCAGGGCCTCTGCCTCATCCTTGAAGGTGGTAACTCCCAGGGTCGGCCCGAATATCTCCTCCTGAAATACCCGCATATCGTTGGTGCCCTGCAGTAAGGTGGGCTCTACATAGTAACCACCGGCAATATCACTGCCCACGGTGGCCTTATTACCCCCCATCAGGAAGTGCGCGCCGTCTTCGCGGGCAATATCCATATAACTCATGATCTTGTCGAACTGTTCCCGGGAAGCCTGGGCACCCACCATGGTTTCGGTGTCCAGTGGGTTACCCTGCTTGATGTTTTTGGCCCGCTCCAGTACCAGCTCGATGAAGTCACCGTAGATACTCTCCTGCACCAGCGCCCGGGAAGGGCAGGTGCACACCTCACCCTGATTGAAGAAACCCAGTAGCAGACCTTCGACACACTTGCTGACAAACTCATCTTCCTGGGACATGACATCCTCAAAATAGATATTGGGCGACTTGCCACCCAATTCTACCGTGGAGGGGATCAGGTTCTTGGCGGCATTGGCCAGAATCAGGTGGCCCACCGCGGTGGAGCCGGTGAAGGCGATCTTGGCAATACGATCGGAGCTGGCCAGGGCCTCGCCGATTTCCGCGCCGTAACCGTTGAGGATGTTGATCACGCCCGGTGGCAGCAGGTCCGCGATCATCTCCATCATGACCAGGATGGAGACCGGTGTTTGCTCCGCCGGCTTGAGCACCACACAGTTTCCCGCCGCCAGTGCCGGAGCCAACTTCCAGCCCGCCATCAGCAGCGGGAAATTCCACGGGATAATTTGCCCTACCACACCCAGGGGTTCGTGAAAATGGTAACTGACCGTATTCCCGTCGATATCGCTGGCGCTGCCCTCCTGAGCCCGCAGGCATCCGGCAAAATAGCGGAAGTGATCCGCCAGCAGCGGGATATCGGCATTGAGGGTTTCGCGGATACCCTTGCCATTATCCCAGGTTTCCACGTAGGCCAGGGTCTCCAGGTTGGCCTCGATGCGATCGGCGATTTTCAGCAGCATGTTGGCGCGCTCTACTACGGCGGTCTTGCCCCAGGCATCGGCGGCGGCATGGGCGGCGTCCAGGGCCTTGTTGAGATCAGCCGGCGTCGAGCGCGGCACCTCGCAGAATACCTCGCCGGTCACAGGGGTGATATTTTCGAAGTAGTTTCCCTCCAGGGGCGCGACCCACTCACCCCCGATAAAGTTTTCATAACGGCTGTTGAAGGAGTACAGGGCGTCGGCGGAACCGGGCATGGCGTATAGCATGGAAAATCCTCTTCTATCGACTTTATAGCCTGCTCACTATAGATCAAAAGCAGGGTAAATAAAGCACTGGACTACAGATCAGAGATCACATCCAGCAAATATTCGTGTCGTTGTTGCTATTGTGCACCGCTAATCCCGGTAACACCACGTCGGGCATTCGGGTTTAGTCAACCAGCCGGAAGCCGACCTTCAGGGTGACCTGGTAATGACCCACCGCCCCATCCTGGATATGGCCACGCACCTCCTGAACCTCAAACCAGTCCAGGTGAGTCAGCGACTTCGACGCACTGGAGATCGCATTCTGGATCGCATCCTCCACACTGGCTTTAGATGAACCGACAAGCTCGATTTTCTTGTAGACATGATCAGACATGAGGAAGCCTCTTGTTGGAATACCCGCCCCAAGTATAACCGTAATTCTCCAGAGCACCTCGTCATTCATCTTATATTATTCGGGTAGTGAATCTTGCCCCGGGCCAACCAACTCGTCCTATCGCCGATAAAATCGCGACACTCTCTGTTTCACTCCACGGCGAGAGCCCCCTGGTAGCCCGCATCAGCTGGCTGTCATAGTGTCAATAACCCGCAGGATAGGTTAATCTAAGGTACAAATTTCACCCGCCTATGCCCCCCCGACTCAAGGATCAACCATGCGACTTATATTATCGATATTTATTGGCTTGTTGCCGGTACTGGCCGGCACGGTTAACGCCGGTGGTAATGCCGATGCCGGTAAGGAAATTTACAACACCTGCGCCGCCTGTCACGGCGCGGACGGAGCGGGCGCTGCGGCGATGAAAGCGGCCCCCCGGCTGACCCACCTTGAGCCAGTGTATCAGGTCGCTCAACTGCAGAAGTTCAAAGCGGGTATCCGCGGGGGCGACGGAGACAGCAAAGTGGCGACGCAGATGGCTGCCATGACCGCATCCCTGACCGATGAACAGGCGATGCTGGATGTCGCGGCTTATATAGCGACGCTGGACGGGGGGGTCTCCGCAGTCACTGTTGAGGGTGATCTCGCTGCCGGAGACACCCATTACAAACAATTTTGCGGGGCCTGCCACGGGCAGGCGGCCGAGGGCAACGTGGCCATGAACGCGCCACGCCTGGCCGGTGCTGACGATTGGTACCTGGTAGGCCAGCTACAGTCATTCCGCGAGGGTACCCGGGGCTCCCACCCGGATGATGTCACCGGCATGCAAATGCGCGCCATGGCGGGTGTCCTGCCGGATGCAGCGGCGATTAATGATGTCTCCGCTTATATCCGCAGCATCGCCAAGTAGACGAGGGGCCTGCCTAGGAGTCTGTCGGACTTAACACTGTCCAACAGCCTCCTAGAACCCCAAATCTTCAACCACAGCCACTAAATCGGCAAACGATGCGGCTTCCAGCTTTTGGGCCAGGACTTCCTTGTCCAGGCCCTGTGCTGCAAAATTCGACAGTCTTACATCGATAGCCATCTCCCTGATCTCGGAGGGAGCCATAAATCCGAAGTCGCATATCTTCGTCAAACAGGCGCGCTCCGCTTCCGAGAGTTCAATGCCATGCCCCTTCATGATATCCAGGTAGCGCTCGGCGGTCCGATTTATCCGCCCGCTTATCTCCAGGGTGTTGTTTTCCCTCTCGGTAAGAATACTCAGGGGCGGCCCGAAATAGATTTTGGTTTTTTGGTTCATTCTCAGTACCTGTGTAGTGAAAAGACGCGAATTATGTCACGCATCGCAAATTGCGGGTCAATTTTCTTGATCTCAATCAGAATTACCTTATTAAGATCGAAACGCCGGGCTTTTATTGCGTAATATAGCTGCCAATAAAAGGACATCTCGCTATGTATCGCCGGTGCGGATCTGCGCTGAGTTGTAATCCCGCCGGTGTCTTGGTACCTGCGCTTTAGTGGCGTTCTTTTGTATCGAGCTTTTTGGAGGACCACCGTGTCAGAAAATAAAATACCCCTTGTCCAACTATCCGATCAGCCATCACCTGACAGTGGTCCGGTGGAGCAGTGGCCCCCTGCCGGCGTCGAAGAGCACTCAGAATCCCGCAGGGAGTTTGTCAAGGATACGGCGACCATCAGCACCGCCGCGCTACTGGGCACCGCGGCGCTGCTAACCGGGTCCGATAAGGCCGAGGCCAACGCCAGCTGGGCTGAGCACTTCCAGGGCA
>Ga0164315_10001961_pt1 | contig 15658 bp, 8 predicted proteins | sample GuaBasSedimGuay6_FD_113737 | JGI IMG/M metagenome (GOLD analysis project Ga0164315, IMG submission 113737) | Subseafloor sediment microbial communities from Guaymas Basin, Gulf of California, Mexico - Guay6, Core 4569-2, 0-3 cm | ecosystem: Environmental > Aquatic > Marine > Hydrothermal vents >...
AAATCGAAGTTTATAATTTAGATAGTGATTTAAAAATTAATAATAAATCATTTAAAGCTGGTAATGGTTATGTTGTACCAACCCGACAATCACAATATTATATGGTTCAATCCATATTTGAGACTTTTGATAAGTACAGAGATAGCGTTTATTATGATGCTTCTTCCTGGTCACTGGTGAATTTTTACGATATGAAACATGCCGAATTAGCTAAAGTTCCCGGTTTAGGTATTCAAGTAAGCCCTGAAAATAATGTGATCGAATTAGAGGCTTTTCAAAAAAGTGATTATGGCTATTTGGTGTCGTGGGATGATTATAATTCTCCGGCGGTTTTATATGAATTGTTAAACAAAGAAGTCATTGTAAAGACATCGCAAAAACCTTTTACAATGCAGGCAAATAATAAAGAAGTTAATTTTAACAGAGGTACATTTTTTATTCCGGTTCAAGGTCAGGATATCTCTTCAGAATCTCTTTATTCAGTTGTAAATTCTGTGACTTTAAAGTATAAAGTACAGGGTTTTGGCGTAAATACTGGAATAACTAAGGTGGGCAAAGGAAATGGCCTTGGTAGCCGTAGTTTGGTTGCTATTAAAAAGCCAAAAGCAATGATGCTTGTTGAAGGTGGAGTTTCTTCCTATGAGGCAGGTGAAGTTTGGCATCTTTTTGAACAGAGATTGAAAATGCCTATTACCAAAGTTCCGGAAAGAAATTTTTTCAGAACAGATCTTGATAGGTATAATGTTATTATACTGGTATCTGGAAATTATAAGTTATTAGATAAGAATAACAGAGAAAAATTAAAAACATGGATCTCAAAAGGCAATACCTTGATCACTTCTGCAAAAGCAAGTTCATGGGCAGTTAAAAATAAGTTAGTGAATGAGAAATTGGTAACGGTCAAAAAAGATTCCTCTAAACAAACAGATAGAATGGACTATGCAGATGCCAGAGGTTTTAAAGGGAAACAAAATATTGGAGGTGCAATTTTTGAGGTGAATCTTGATCTAACCCATCCTATAGGCTTTGGCTATCACAACAAAAAATTACCGGTGTATAAGAATAACAGGGTTTGGTTGATGCCGAGTGAAAATCAATTTTCAACTGTGGCAAAATATGCAGAAAATCCTCATATAGATGGATACGTGACCAAAGAAAACCTAGAATTAATGAGCCGATCTGCTTCGATAATTGTTAGTAAAAAGGGGAAAGGCAGAGTGGTTTTATTTGCCGACAATCCTAATTTCAGAGGATCTTGGTTTGGAACAAATAAACTGTTTATGAATGCAGTATTTTTTGGATCACTTATAAGAGTACCATAATACAATTGCCTTGGATCTATTAAAGAATATTATTATAGAACTCCAAAGTGATTAAGCTTTGGTGTTCTGTAATAATTAAAAATTGATTTAGAATAGATATGGTATTAATTGGCAAAATTATAATATGCTCTTGACATTTTTTCAATACTCTCCTTAATTATTTTATTATTTACACAGGAATAACCCATCACAAGCCCATTTTGTTTTTGGGTTGTGATAAAATATTTACTCAAAGGATTTGTTATAATACCATTCTTTTCAAGATGAGCAGCAAGTTGAACGTCATTAATTTTCGGATTCTTAAACCTCCCTATAATATTTAAACCTGAAGTATTAAGATCCAATGCAATATCCTTACCCATATTTGAATTAAAATGTTTAATAAAAACTTCCTTTCTTTCTTTAGTAATCTCAATGATGTTTCTTAGATGTTTATTTAAAAAGTCATTCTCAATAAACATATTCATTATTTTTTGAAGGTCTGCAGATACAAAACGATTGGATTGTTCATAAATGCTAAGGATAGCACTTTTTAAGTAGGATGGAACAATCATATAACCAAGTCGTAGCGAAGGCAATAGAAGTTTGTTAAAGGAGCCTAAGTGAATTACTCTTTCTTCATTGTCTAAACTATATATAGAAGATATTGGTTTTTTCAAGGTAGTAAATTCATGTTCATGGTCATCTTCAATAATTAGTGAATTATTCAAAGAAGCCCACTCCAATAATTCCAATCTTTTTTTCTTACTGATTTTAATTCCCGAATAATACTGATTGGAGGGGATAGAATAAAAGAATTTGGCCTTTTTGTTCTTTAATTCTCCCATGTTGTGAAGATTTATTGGAGTAATCTTCGCTTGTAAGCTTTTAAACAATCTATAGGCATTTGGATACGTTAGATTCTCTATTAAAATATTATCACCTTTATCTATTAGTGCATTTGCTACAAGGTAAAGAGAGAACATAGATCCGGTAGTAATAATTATTTGACTGGCATCACAGTTAATATTCCTGTAGATTTTTAAATAATTTGAAATATTCTCACGAAGACTTTTTAAGCCATTTGTAGTTGAAAATGATAGTTCATTAGATTTAATGGTTCCCCAATATTTGTTAGTTAAATTTTTCCATTTATTAGTCGGAAAAATATCTAAAGGAGGTAGACTGGGTTTAAAAGTTACAATGGTACTTGTTACTGATTTATTGATTAAGTGTAAGTTTTTTTGAAAAGCAACTCCTCTTTTTGAAATTGTTGGATAAAGTTTACCTTTATTCACAGATTTTATTTTGAAGTGATTTTTGTTCTTGGAAGTAACATAGTAACCTGATCCGGGAATTGATTTAACAAATTTTTCTATTACCAGCAGGTCATAGGCTTTTAAAACAGTGCTTCTTGATATTTCCAGATCTTTTGCTAATACCCGAGATGGAGGTAACTTAACATTGTCAATTAGAATTTCATCAAGAATGACTTTCTTTAATGAGTTATTTAAGTTGATATAAATATTTTGATAGGCATTTTTACTGTCAAATCCATAACTAATTAATACGTTTTTCAAGTTTAAATACATAATTGGTATGCTAATAAGTAAAAAATAGGTATACTTAGAGTAAGGTAAATATAATCTATATTTATTAATGAGTTATCATCATAAATAACCCATTGTAAGAATATGTTTTTTTTGAAATTTCAATAATTTCGACTTGCAATTCTTGAAACCAAAGTTTTTGTCTTTTAGAATAAATAAAATAATGGAAAGTATCTTAAACAATAAAAAGCTTATAGTATTATTTTCATTTATAGTGTTAATCTCTTTATGCATTACTAAAACTAAAAATGATGAGATTTTTGGAGTTGTTACAGCAGCAACCCCGGAAGCTTCTATAGCTGGCGAGCAGATCTTTTTGAGGGGTGGAAATGCAATTGATGTTGCTGTGGCAGTATCTTTTGCACTTGGTGTTACTGAACCTGCAATGTCTGGGTTAGGTGGAGGTACTCAAGTACTATTGTCTATAAAGAATCTTCCACCAATTTCAATAAACGGAACGACCCTTTCTCCAGCAAGTACACCTACTCATATTAAAGACACACTTACTTACCATAGAAGAAGTACCATTCCTTCAACGGTAAAAGTGTTAGATTATATATGGAGAAAATATGGAAGTGGAAAAATTTCATGGGAAGAATTATTGAAACCGGCTATTGAATTAGCAGAAAAGGGTTTTTCACTTGGAGAGTTTCGTGCAAAGGTATATGAGCAGTCTAAAAATAAATTATTAGAAAGTCATTTCAATACTTCTTTTTTTCTTTCTAATGGAAGAAATATACCTAAAACGGGAGACATAATTAAACAGCCACAATTGGCAAAAACATTAAAAAGGTTGGCAGCATATGGGGCAAATGATTTTTATAATGGAATTATCGCTAAAGAAATTGCTCAGGATATGAAAATGAACGGTGGATGGATAACATTAAATGATTTACAGAATTTTCCAGCTCCAAAGGAACTAACACCACTTTCAATCAATTATAATGGATTTGAGGTTTATTCTCAACCTCCTCCTTGTGGTGGCTGGACTACCCTTTTGATTCTTAATTTATTGGAACAAATCACTAATAATAAAGTTATTTCAGATGAAGATATTATTAAAGCATTGTATCTAGTTCATAATGACAGAGAGAATAAACCTATTACTAATTTGCTTCATTACGATAGCATTGTAAATATTAAACTTTCAAATGAGTATGCTGATAAACTCCTTCAGGAGAAAGCCTTTTTTGATATGAAAAAAGAGGAAGAAGGTTCAGGAGAAACAACACATTTTTCGGTTGTTGATTCAGAAGGTAATGCTATTGCGGTTACTTCTAGTATCAATGCCTTTTTTGGAGGATTAGCGGCCTCAAAAGAATTAGGATTTTTATATAATACTTATATGGATGACTTTATTTTTGAAGATCCTGATCATCCATTTGCAATTCGGCCTAATGCAATGGCTTATTCTTCCATGTCACCAACAATAGTTCAGGAAAAAGGTGAAAACGTTTTAGTTATAGGAAGTCCTGGGAGCAGTAGAATAATTTCATCAGTTGCTCAAATAACAGCGAAATGGATAGAAAACAGAAATATAAATAAGTTAATAAAGACACCACGAATTCATGTTTCAAAGAATTATATTTATATGGAAAGTAAAAAAGATACCGGTTTAATTGATTTAGATTTCATTAAAAATTTTGATCTTAAATTTAAAATTCCAAATGAAAATTTAATGAACAATAATTTAAATCCATATTATGGAGGTATTCACGCAATTGCAAAAGAACATAAAATTTGGGTTGGCGTTGCTGATCCCAGAAGAGATGGTAAAGTAAATGTGACATATAAAAATTAATTGTTTTCTATTCCAAACTTGAATAGTCAGATTTCATAAAGTAAAAATGGTATGCTGTTAAAGTTAAAATTGGTATGCTTAAGTTTGCGTATTTATCATTTAACTTTATGTGTATTTTTAACCGAGTCAAATGAAATCAGCAACCAAAACCCCTTTCAAGATTATATTGATTATATTCCTTTTTACCGTATTTGCCTGTAGCAGTGTAAAAACAATTGATTTTGAAACACCTGTTGATACTTCCAATAAAATCATTAAAAAACAGGAAAGAAAAACTTATAATCTAAAAGATGTAGGTATTTATGCCAGTAATGAATTCGAAGGAGCCAGACTAAATGGATTTAAAATAGAAAATGACAGTACAGTTTTAGTATTCATCAATCCTGAAAATATACCAATAAATAACAGTGCCTATTACGCTTTCAAAACCTGGTCAGACTCTCCAAAGAATTTTTATTATAAATTTCAGTATCCGAAAGGATACAAACATAGATATATACCAAAAATTAAGACTGGAGATGATTGGCGCATTATTGATTCAACTCAAATATTTAAAAAAGACACTATTGTAACGATAAAACTTAGTTTAACAGAAACACCAATAACCGTTGCAGCACAAGAAATTCAGTCGTCGATTGATGTCACAAATTGGTTTACGGAACTTTCTAAGAATAAAGAAGATTATTATCAAATAAAGAATGTGGGTAAAACAACTCTGAATAGAAATATACCTGTACTGGATATTAGTATTGGAAATAATAAAAATAAGGATATCATAGTTTTATTAACCCGTCAACATCCGCCAGAAGTAACCGGTTATTATGCTTTTCAAAGTTTTTTGGATAGAATATTGAATGGATCTAAACTATCTCAGCAATTCTTGAAAAAATATAGAATACTTGCATTTCCTATTATGAACCCAGATGGTGTAGATCTTGGGCATTGGCGGCATAATGCAGGAGGTGTTGATCTGAATAGGGATTGGTCGTTGTACAATCAGCCGGAAATTAAAAATGTGGTTAAATATATCGATAGAGCTCTTAAAAAGAATAATTCAAAATTGGTTTTAGGATTAGATTTTCATTCAACATGGTATGATGTCTTCTATACCAATGCAGAAAGAGAAAGTACTGCCTTACCTAATTTTGTTAGTGATTGGTTTTCTGCTTTGGAAAAGAATATAACCGATTACAAAGTGAATGAAGCATCTGCAAATAGTAAAAAACCAACCTCTAAAGGGTGGTTTTTAAATGGTAAGCATGCAGTTGGAATAACATTTGAGATTGGAGACAAAACTAAAAAAGAAGATATTAAAATTATTGGCAATATTGCTGCCGATCAAATGATGAACATATTACTTAACAATAATTATTAATCAAATTTAATTCACCATGATTAGAAAACTATTTTTATGTGTGCTGGCATTATTACTGTCAAGTAGTTTTATGCATGCACAACGTACGGTAACTGGAACTGTTAGTGATGATACAGGTCCATTACCAGGAGCTAATGTAGTAGTAAAAGGTACGAGTACCGGTACTACAACAGACTTTGATGGAAATTATTCGATCAATGTACAAAATAATGATGCAATTCTTGAAGTTAGTTATGTTGGCTACACTACAATAGATGTGTCTGTAGGAGATCTATCTATCCTAAATATTACTTTAATTCAGGATGCAGAATCCTTAGAAGAAATTATTGTAACTACCTTAGGGTTTAAAGAGAACAGAGATAAGTTAGCCGCCACCTATTCAAAAATTGAAGCAGACAAATTAGTGCAACCCGTTGAGAATAAGATAATTGATGGTATTGCAGGTAAAGCTGCCGGTGTTAGTGTAAATGCTACTTCGGGTGACCCGGGAGCAGGTTCTAATATTCAAATTAGAGGAGTTAGTTCTTTAGGAGGTTCGAGTCAACCATTGATTATTGTTGATGGTATTCCTTATAATAATGATAATATTTCAGGGTCAGGTGATAGTGATGCATCTGCTGGTGTATCACAACAGTCGCGATTAAATGACCTTAACCCGGATGATATTGAATCGTTTCAAGTATTTAAAGGAGCTTCTGCAGGTGCATTATATGGTTCAAGAGCTTTAAACGGAGTAATTGTGATCACTACCAAAAAAGGAAAAGCTGGTAAAATGAATATTACTATTTCTTCGGGTATTGCAATTGATGATATTTCTTACAAGCACCCTCTTCAAAAATCTTTCGGTCAGGGAACCAGTGGTAATTATAGTCCAACTTCAGCTTTTTCTTGGGGAGATAGAATTTCTGAGAGACCTGGTGGAGCCGATGATGTTGATCAATCAGGGCAGTTTTTTGAATCTTTGGTTTCTGATAATATTATATATCCTATAACTCAAAAAAACTCAACAGATGTTTTTACAGATAGAAATTTTGATGATGTATTTCAAACAGGGACTACCTATAATAATAGATTTACTATAAGCACAGGAAATGAAAATGGTACTTTCTTTTTTAGTGGAGGTCAGATAGATCAAAAGGGTATTATAAAAAGCAGTAGTTATAAGAAGACGAATTTTACAATAGCAACAACACAAAAATTAACAGAAAAATTAACAACGACTGTTAAAGCCAATTATATTCACACAAGTTCAAATAGAACCCAACAAGGATCTAATACTTCTGGTTTATATTTAGGATTGTTAAGAACGGCTCCAGATTTTGATCAAACAGATTATATTGGTAATTACCACAGCAGTTCGGGTGCAATCACCGAAATGCGCCATCGCTCATACAGAAGATATTTAGGAAATAGTGATAATGCCATTTATAATAATCCATTATGGACAATAAATGAGCAAAAAAACACTTCACTTGTTAATAGATTTGTTGGATCAGCAGAGCTATCTTATCAATGGAATGAACATATTTCTACTTTATTAAGAGGAGGGGTTGATTTCTATGGAGATACCAGAGTATATTTCTGGCCCTGGTATACAGCTAGTTCTGCAAGGCGATATGGAAGATTATATGATGAAACCATTGGAAATCAAGAATATAATATGGATTTGATAACGAATTTTCAATATCAATTAACTGAAAAATTAGATTCCCGATTTACAATTGGTTTTGGTTTAAATGATAGAAGTCGCAAACGAATCTTTACAGAAGCTGATAATTTCATAGCTAATTTTAGACAACCCTTAAACCCTTCAGAAATTTCAGCCAAAGAAAATATTTCATCATCAACATTTAGAACATCCAGAAGAAATATTCGCCTTTACGGAAGAGCAGACTTTGATTTTGCAGATCAGTTTATTTTAGGATTAGGTGGTGCTTATGAAAAGCATTCTGTTTTACCTGAATCAGATAATGGCTTCTTTTATCCAAGTGTCGAATTTGGATGGACCTTCAGTAAACTATGGGATAATTCAGGACCGGTTTCCTTTGGTAAATTAAGACTAGCCTTTGGTCAAGTTGCGAATGTCCCAATTGCTCACAGAGAACAAACAGTTTTTGAAGTGGGTACTTTCACAACGTTTTCTGATCAAATTGCTCTGGAAGATTTTGGAGGAGGTTTTCAATTAGATGAAAGATTAGGGAATCCCGGATTGAAACCGGAAATAAAAACTGAATATGAAATAGGTATTGACCTGCGGTTCTTAAAAAATAGGTTAGGATTGTCAGCTACTTATTATCAAAATGAAACTGTCGATGTTTTATTGGATATAGCTATTCCACCATCTTTAGGATTTGATGAAGTTTATGGTAATGGAGCAACTATTGAAAATAAGGGATTTGAACTTGAAATTAAGTATGATTTTTTAAAAAATCAAGATTGGAAAGCTTCGGTAGGTTTAAATTATAGTACTAATGATAATTTAGTTACAAAGCTTGAAGGTGGAGGTGTAATTAATTTTACTCCCGGCAGTTCAGTACAGTCAGTCGCGATTGAAGGATATCCTTTAGGGGTTTTATATACCCAAGGAGCTTTAAGAGATGATAGTGGAAACATGATTTTAGATGCCAATGGTTTTCCTCAGGTTGACACAGGAGGAAACTTGGTAGTTGGTGATCCTAATCCTGATTGGAGAGGTGGATTAATATTCGATTTATCTTATAGAAAATTATCATTTCATATTTTATTTGATACAAGTCAGGGAAATGATATGGCACAAAGAACTCGTTTTATAACTTCTTATTTTGGAACACATGACGATGTGGGTAAAACAATTACTCTAACAGAAGACTTAACAAATTATGATGGAACTGTTTTTCCAGTGGGATCAGTTGTTAGAGGAAATGTTGATAATTTTGGTGGCGGAAATGTATTGTCAGATGAACGCTATTATAGATCATTATATGGTTTTGGAGATGGTAAATTAAATGAGTTTGCTGTACATGATGCAAGTTGGACTCGTTTAAGAGAAATGTCTCTTGCCTATGTTTTAGATACAGATAGCTTTAAAAATACCGGAATTGATTCAATTGAATTTACAGCATCAGGTAGAAATTTAGTGATTTGGACAGATGTTGTAGGTATTGACCCTGATATTAACCAATATGGTGTTGGTAGAGGTAAAGGATTGGATTATTTCTCTAATCCTGGAACCAGAACCTATTCCTTTAACGTTAAGTTTAATTTTTAACAAAGTAAAATAAGAAATTATGAAAACAATATATAGAATAATATTATCATTTATATTTTTAGTTGCCGCAGTTTCCTGTGATGATTATTTAGATGTAAATGAAAATAAGAATCAACTGGTGGAAGTACCTTCGGGTACACTTTTATTAAAAGGAACCTTATTGGCTAATGCTCAAGTTCAGCAAGGTCAATTGTCAAGAGTAGCTATGTATTATACAGGTGGGTTTATAGGTTTGCAGCTAGTACAGCAAACCCAATATAATTATGACTATACACCTGGTGACACAGATGCAGTTTGGGGCCATATTTACAATGGAATTTTGGTGCAAAATGCAGAAATTAGAGATATTTCACCTAATTTAGATATGTTGCAGGGTATAATAAATGTGAATGAAGCATTAGCTGTAGGTACCGCAACTTCATTGTTTGGAGATGTACCCTATTCTGAAGCAATTCCTGAGAACCCAAGTTTGTCTTCTCCTGATCCAATATTAGATGCACAAGCAGATGTATATGCTAGTTTACAAACGTTATTAGACGCTGCTATTAGCATAATTAATAGTTCTACAACCTCTGTGGGTGACGAAGATATTTATTATAATGGTAATAAAACCAATTGGGTAGAAGCTGCCAATACTTTAAAAGCTCGTTATTATTTACAAACAAAACAATATGCTTTAGCGTTAAATTTTGTTCCAATTGGTATTAGCAGTGCCGGCAATACCATGAGTTACCATCCAATAGGTGAAGTATCAACCAATAGTAACATATTGCATAATTTTGTAAACAGTAGTCGTGCCGGTGATATGACAGGAGATGGAGCTTTTTATAGGGATCTGATGGATCCAGGTATGGCCACTTCTAGAAATAATGCAAAGACAGACGAAATGGCAAGAAGAAATTATTCTTATGTCAATGGAGATGGATCTCAAAGTTTGGGAATTGATGGAGAAACAACACCTATGAAATTAGTTAGTTTTGAAGAAAACTTATTAATATGGGCCGAATGTTTATTAAGAGCCGGAGATAATCAAGGCGCAATAGATAAGTTAAATGAGTTAAGAGCTTATTTAAATTCAGGTGCTGCCTTCAACTTAATAAATGATACCGATACCTTTAAATATGAAGCCTATGATTTGACAGATTTTGAAGCTGGTGGTATGGAAAATGTGGATAATATTGCAACAGATAGAGCTGTGTTAAGGGAAATTATCGAAGAGCGTTATGTGACAGGTTTTACAACTTATATGTCTTTTAATGATGCAAGACGATTACTAAAATCTGATAGTGATGTTATTGTCCCATTTCCACTAAACAATAATACAACTTCGGTCAACCCGCAGCGATTATTATATCCACAAGATGAAATTGACGGAAATAGCAATATGCCTAGTCCAATTCCTGATTTATTTTCAGCAACATCAGTAAATCAATAATGGATTAAATTTGAGTTAATTATAGAGGTTGTTTAAATATTAATATTTGAGCAGCCTCTTTCAAATAATAAAATCTATAAAATCAAGATATTTTATAAAAGTATTTAATAAATATTTTGTAGGATATTGTAAATTTTTCTTATTCAACTAATAATTTTAATTCCAATTAATGAGATCATATAAAATTACTTGCTCTAAAACAAAATATTTTTTTCTAGCTCTATTCTTCTTTGCAATTAACATAATTTATGGGCAGAAGGCGACAATATCTGATAAAATATATGTAAAGGAAATCGAAAAATTAGTTAAACATAAATCAGTTAAAGATGCTTTTAAGGTAATTGATGAAATTGATGAACAAACAATGGAAGATCTAATTACTTTGACTGAAATTCCTGCTCCCCCTTTTCAGGAAACAAAAAGAGCAAAAGAGTTTAAATTACTTTTGGAAAATGCAGGTGCTGATAAAGTATGGATTGATGAGGTAGGTAATGTAATTGCACTCAAAAAAGGTACAGATGGAAGTAAAATAGTTGTACTTGATGCTCATCTTGACACAGTTTTTCCTGAAGATACCGATGTTGTTGTTCAGCAAAAAGGGGATACTCTTTACGCACCCGGAATTGGAGATGATACAAGAGGGTTAACCATGGTTATAGCGGTATTAAAGGCAATTAATAGAGCCAATATTAGAACAAAATCAGATATTTTATTTATCGGCTCGGTTGGAGAAGAAGGTCTGGGAGATCTTAGAGGTGTTAAACATATACTTGCAAATAAAAAAACTAAAATTGATTCTTGGATTTCAATTGATGGTGGCAGAATAGGGCGCATTAATAATGCAGCATTAGGGTCTATTAGATATAGGGCAATATTTAAGGGTAAAGGAGGTCACTCATGGGGCGCATTTGGACTAGCAAATCCACATCATGCCATGGGAATAGCAATTTCTCATTTTACAAGCAGCGCGTCAAAATACACATCTCAAGGTCCAAAAACAAGTTTCAATATAGGTCGTATTGGTGGAGGCACATCTGTGAACTCAATACCATTTGAATCATGGATGGAAGTTGATATGAGATCTGTTAATGAAGATAGACTTAAACAAATTGACAGTATATTTAAATCTTCAATGCACGAGGCATTAGCCAATTATAATAACTCAGGAGTTAAAGATTCTATACATGTTGAGCTAGTTAAAATAGGGGATCGCCCTTCAGGGGAAGTTTCTGTAGATACCCCATTAATACAACGTTCAATAGCAGTATCTAATTTTTTTAAGGCCAATACAAAGCTCACCAGAGGTTCAACCAATGCTAATATTCCTATTTCTATGGGAATACCAGCTGTTACTATTGGTCGAGGAGGTGAAGGAGGAGGTGCTCATTCTTTAGGAGAATGGTGGATGAATAAGAATGGATCGGATGCAATAAAACTAGCTTTACTGTTAACGGTTGTAGAAACTGAATTAGTTAGGTAACCTATTGACACAGTATAGCTTATTCTATTATTTGTAGATAACATTATCAGAATGATTAAACAAAAAATAATTTTTATATTAATAATTTTTACTTTCCTTCTTTCTTGTAAAAAAGAAATTAATGCAGATATTCTAATAATAAATGGAACTGTTTATAATGGAGAAGATACAAATTCAAGACAAGTGTCTATTGCCATCAAAGATGATAAAATAGTTTTTGTAGGAGATAGAGAGAAAGTAAGTGTTATTTCAATTAGAACAATTGATGCAAACGGATTAATTGTAAGTCCGGGATTTATAGATCCACATACGCATGCCAATATAGACTTAATTGACAAAAAGAGATCTCACAATAAGCCTTTTTTGATGCAAGGTGTTACTACTGTTATTCTAGGTAATGATGGTAATCATTTTTTTCCGATAAAAAAGTACAAAACTTTGTATGAGGTAAACGGAATAGGGACAAATGCAGTATTATTACTTGGCCATGGAACTATACGAAATGAGGTAATGGGTAATAGTGATAAAAAGGCAAGTATAGAAGATATTATTCAAATGCAGAACTTGGTTGAACAAGAAATGAAATCGGGGGCATTTGGTATGTCAACGGGTTTATATTATGCACCCGGAAGTTATGCAAATACAGAGGAAGTTATAGCTTTGGCGAAAATTGTTGCCAAAAACCATGGAATTTATGATACACATTTAAGAGATGAAAGCTCTTTTTCAATTGGCCTTGTTCCGGCAATAGAAGAGGCTATAGAGATTGGCCGTCAAGCTGAATTACCAATTCATATTTCGCATATAAAGTGCCTTGGAGCTGATGTTTGGAATCAAAGTGTTGAAGTAATAAGATTAATTGAAAGAGGTAGAGTAGAAGGTATAAATATTACAGCCAATCAGTATCCATATAATGCCTCTGCCACAGGATTAAAATCGGCAGTTGTACCTCGATGGGCTGAAAGTGGTGGAAAGGATTCATTGTATATAAGATTAAGAAACCCTCAATTTACAAAGACAATTTTAGAAGAAACAAAAAAGAATATTACCCGAAGAGGTGGGCCTGATAAATTATTGATAGTAAAAGTAGAAGATTCTGTTTTTTTAGGGAAGAATTTATTAGAAATTTCGGAAATATTAAAAATTTCTCCAGAGCAAGCTGTTTATGAAATATTGAAAGGTGACTTTACAAGAGTGGCTTCATTTAATATGATCGATGATGATATTATTAATTTTATGAAGCAAGATTGGGTTGTTACAGGTTCAGATGGTAACACAGGCCATCCAAGAAAATATGGATCATTTCCAAGAAAATATGATAAATATGTTAAAAAGGATAAAGTAATTGATTTGGCTACTTTTATTAATGGAAGCACTTCAAAAACGGCAATGATATTTAAAATACCAAAAAGAGGAATATTAAAAGAAGGCTATTATGCAGACATTATCATTTTTAATCCAAAGACCTTTAAGGATAAAGCAAACTATACCAATGCATTTCAACTTGCAGAAGGATTAGAATACAGTATAATTAACGGTAAAATTACTATAGAAAATGAAGAGTTTACAGGTAAATTATATGGTAAAGTTTTGGAAAAATAGAAGTTTTAAAATCATGAGAAATAGTTTTATAATAGTATTTTTTATTTTTTTTACTTCTGTTGTTTTTTCACAAATCGCCAACGGAAATATTGAAACTTATATGAGTAATATTATTGACAATATGCCTGGAAGTTCAGGGAATGATTATGTAGTACCAAACACATCACAATTAAATACATGGAACACAGTAATAAATTTTATTTTAGATGATAATCTTCAGGATGCAAGGTCGAATACAAGTTCAATTAATTACCAAATTACAGAATTTACAGATACTTCTGTTTCTCCTGATCAAGTATTCTATATTTTAGAAGAAAATATTCCTCAATCAAATTATTGGGGAACCTATGTTTTTAGTAAAACTCCAACTAGAAACAATCTGATTATTCAAGCACCGCATTCGAAATTTGATACAAATACAGGGAAACAAGCTGTTTATTGTTTTAAGAGATTGGTTGCTAGAGCGCTTTTTATTAATGGAACTCATCGTTGTAATAGCATTGCTTTATCGTCGTGTTCTGGTACAACAAGTGTTTGTGGATCGAGTGATTCATATAGAGTTTCAGATATGGCTCATAGTACAAATTCAATGTTTCAAAAGACAACTGAAAATTTATTCAATAATATTTCAAACTCAGTTTTTATTCAATTGCACGGCTTTGCTAAAAGAACAACAGATCCATATGTTATTATGAGTAATGGAACTAGAGAAACTCCAGAAACAGATTATGCAGTTTTGATCAAAGATGAGCTAATATTAGAAGATGGCACCCTAACTTTTGAATTGGTTCATATTAATACTAGTTGGTCACGCCTTACCGGATTTACAAATACGCAAGGGAGACTTATTAATAATTCCGATGATCCTTGTGGTACTTCAGCAATTGCAACTTCAGGTAGATTTATTCATATTGAACAGGAAAAATCAAAATTGAGGAATGATGAATCAAAATGGAATAAAATGAGCAATGCACTTATTAATGTGTTTTTCAGTACTTTAAATATAGATGATATTGGTTCTAAACCAAGTATTTCAGTATCACCAAATCCGGCAAGAGAGAAATTTATTATAACCGGAAATTATATAAACCATATTGAGATATATAATTCGTTCGGACAGAAAATAGTTACTAAAATCAATGTAAAAAATGAAAAATCTCTGATTATTGAATTGGATAAAATTAATGCTGGAATTTATTTTTTAAAAATTACAACCGATATCGGAATTACTTCTAGAAAGTTAATTCACTTGTAATAATTAAATAGTTATTCGACTAACATTTTTTCAAATAGTTAACACATTTTAAATACTTTGTATAATGTTTAAATTAAGATATATACCTTACGAATTAAGTATGAAACATGTGTTTAGAATAGCGAGAGGTTCGAGAATCTCCACACCTTTACTATTAACAGCTATTCAATTCGAGGATATTGTTGGATATGGTGAAGCTTCCATGCCTCCTTTGTACGGAGAATCACACGAATCCGCAATTCGATTCATCTCCAAAGTTGATCTTTCAGCATTTAATGATCCGTTTGATATTGAAGGGTTAATGAGTTATGTCGATAGTATTGAACCTGGTAATTCAGCGGCTAAAGCATCAATCGATATTGCTTTACATGATCTCGCTGGTAAGATGGCAAACAAACCATGCTATGAGTTACTAAATTTACATAAAACAAAAAGTATTAGCACATCAAGAACAATAAGCATTGATACTCCTGGGATTATTAAAGAACGGGTATTGGAAGCTAAGGACTTTCAATTTTTAAAATTAAAGCTGGGATCAGATAATGACATAGA